>Ga0209777_10001059_pt1 | contig 41901 bp, 43 predicted proteins | sample FrelakmetHBP12HB_FD_187147 | JGI IMG/M metagenome (GOLD analysis project Ga0209777, IMG submission 187147) | Freshwater lake sediment microbial communities from the University of Notre Dame, USA, for methane emissions studies -HBP12 HB (SPAdes)... | ecosystem: Environmental > Aquatic >...
CAGGGAGCTTTTCCATGTACACTGCGAGGGCAATCGTTCCCATCGCCGAAGCATCGGCAAATACCTTCTCCGCATAGGAGTCGGAAGGCTCGGTGAAGTAGAACCGATTCGTCCTGTCCATCCCCGTTCGCCAGCCCTCGAAGGTGTTCGATTCACTGGGACCGATGATATACATGGGCTCATCCCGTTTCAGGTCGGATCTGCTTCCGTTGATGATGTTTCTCCCGTCCACCGCGATCACTGCGCCGATGCGCCTCCCGGATCTGTTTGTGACCTGAATGGAATATCGATCTCCCTTCACGGCCTCCACATAGAAAAAACTGCCCTCCTGGCGGACACGCGGATAGGCCCTGTACTTCACGAATTCGTCTCCCCGGTCCGAAACGATCCGGACATCCACCACATTCCCCGTTCCGGTATGGCTGAATGCCCCTACGGGAATGACCCATAGCATTAACAACACGCTTAAGAAAACCCTTCGTCTCATCGTCGCCCTCCTTTTCCGGTTTGTTATGATTCAGTAGACAACCGGTGAGGAGAATAGTTCCCAACTTCGAGAGGGTAACAGGGCTCTTCAAAGACAGGGCTTGCCAAGAAATTAAAGGGCGTGTATCTTAAAAGCAGGGTCACTTCGGAAGGTATGAGAGGGAGATATCATCTTGGAGATCAATCGAAAAAAGCTCGAAACCGCCTCTCTCAAATCAGCAACGGATGCCCACGGGGGACCGTGAGAGACGCCCTGACGTTGGCCATATGGTGATATCCAAAGCAACCGAAAACGACGAACCAGCGCCAGAAAGGCGAACGTCTCCAGCAACAGGAGAACGTCCCCGGAGAAATGTCTTTGGAGCGCGGAGAGCTGCAGGATTGGCGCTTCCAGCCACGCTTTCTCAATGCGATCTACCCAGAACGGTCTCTCTATCATGAAACCGTAATTAACATATTATCGGAATAAACGTTAAGTATGGTTTTTCTGTTTTCCCTCCCGGCAGAAGCCGCCATTCAGCTCACGTGGACCTTTCGGCAAGGAATGACAAAAGTGAAAGAATTCAACTGGCAGTTCGATCGGGGACTCTGGTCGGTGAATAATGATTTCCGGGTAGTGGTGAATAGAGAGAAGTTCATCGAGGAAGGGGTGCCCGGCCAACGCCTCGCAGACTTCGAAGGCCGAAGGATTTTTCTCCCCAGCGATCCCAACTATTGGCCGGAACACGCTTACCTCGATTGGCATTGCAAGCGACATGGCTTCCCGAGCCAAGCCAATCAAGCACTCCTGTCATAAGATTTCCAAATGGCAATATGCAGTTGCCGGATGTCGCCCCCCAAATTGCAACTTTGCAAGCCAGACCCCATGCCCCATAAAGGCTTTCTTTTGTTGAAATGGGTTGGTGATACTTCTGGCAGAAATCGAGGTAGTATCTCAGCCACTTCTTATAATGGTGCCGCAACGCATTAGGAACGGACTTTTTTGTCAGCGCTGATTCAAAACGAGCCAGCAAATCGGGAGGTATAACAATCATTGGGAGTTATCCTCAAATATTGATAACCATGTATTCCGTAATGTTATCAAGTTAGCAAATTGTAAAAAGACGCTCCGAATTTGTCAGTAATTGATTGTAAATCTCCTCCATCTGTGGTAGGATGCATTAAAACCATCTAATCATATGGATAGGTCGGCGCTTCGCGCCGCCCTACCGGGTGCGGTTGAGGAGGAACCGCATGGATAAGCCGCGAAGCGCGGCCTATCCATGCGGTTGGAGCAGACAGCGCCCCTTCAGGGCGCGCTCCTCAACCGCACCCGTTCGGCTAAATCGATCAAGGATGACCATAAGTGAAGCTTGCCAAACGGACATTGAGTGATTTGGCGGAGATGATTTGCGGCGGAGCGTGAGGTGCCGGGTTCGACAGGAAGAATTTCCCCCACCGTTCCAGTACCTATTTGACGGAGTTTTTTCGGAACTGCGACATGGATTACGTCCACGACCGCTCCACCCGGAAATGGTGGGCGCTTGAGGTCCTTGAGCGCCTGAACTCGGGGCCGGTGTCGAATCCACAACTCCCCTCCGACGGGCTGCTCCGGGTCGTGCAAGAGCTCATGGATGCAGGGAACTTCGACCAGTCACATGACAGGGCTGCAGCGCTATCCGACTTGAACGTCCCTTTAGGGCGAGATGGTCTGCAAGCGTATTTTGATGCTGCCCGGAGATGCTACCTTCGGAACTTGGGCACGCAGGCGACTTCTGCGAGCCTTCAGCTCCGGAAGAGGACTTGGACTGAGCATGAAGTGAAGTGTCGCGCCGAAATATCAGAGTTTCTAGACAGCGCCTCGGAGGACGAGTTCATTGAGAAGATACTCGTCCCGATGTTCGCGCAGCTTGGGTTCATAAGGATATCGGTAACGGGTCACGAGGATAAAGCTTTGGAGTATGGCCTTTCTGGGGAAGGATCCGGCTGCGGTGACAGGATATTTGAAAAGAGGGCAAGATCTTTTCGCCAAAGTGCAAACACTAATCTTGCCGGTAGACGGAGTTAGCAAGAATCTCAATAATTAAGTCTGGTGCCCCCATTTTGCGTTCCCAGGAAGATGCGGATGTCTTTGTCGTGAAGACAAAATGAGATTTCTGGAAAAAGTCAAGAAATTTCTATACGATTTGACAGCCTAATCGATATTTACTATAATTTTATTCATTCCCCTCCCTTTTTCTAAAGGGAGGCGATGGGGATTAATGATTTTCATTATTAGCGGGTGGCCACGTGGCCATACTGAATTTATTTTTCAAAGGAATATCAATCTATGTCTGAATTACAGCCAACACGTTTTGGAAAATACCTCCTCTTAGAGAAATTTGCTGTAGGGGGCATGGCCCAATTATACAGGGCGAAGATCACTGGTATTCAAGGCTTTGAGAAGCTGATCGCTATCAAGACCATCCTATCTCACCTCACTGACGAGAAAGAGCTGCTCATCGCTTTCATCGACGAAGCCAAGCTTGCGGCTTTACTTCACCATCAGAACATCGTCCAGATTTATGATTTTGGAACCATGGAAGACTCCTATTTTATTGCCATGGAATATCTCTTCGGTAAAGATCTTCGTCACATCTTCAGCAAGTCCCGGAAGAAGAACTTGCCACTCAGCAACGAACACGCCCTCTATATTATGACTCGAGTCTGCTCCGGTCTCGATTACGCTCACACGCTAAAGGACTTTCAAGGAAAACCTCTCAGCATCATTCACCGCGATATTAGTCCTCAAAACATTTTTGTCACCTATGAAGGAGATATCAAGATCATTGATTTTGGGATTGCAAAAGCTGCCAGCCAGAGTACGATCACCCAGTTCGGCATGATCAAAGGAAAGATCGCCTACATGTCACCCGAACAGGCATCCGGACGGCCCATTGATTACCGTTCAGATATCTTTTCCACAGGTATCCTGCTCTATGAAATGGTCACGGGGAAGCGAATGTTTACTGGGCCAGACACTCTGCAAATCCTGGCCAAGATCAGTAAAGCGGAATTTGAACCACCGGAGGTAGCTCGTAGCGGTCTACCAAATAAAGTTTACAAGATTCTCAACAAGGCTCTCATGAAAGAACCTGTAGACCGCTACCAGTCATGTGGGGAAATGTTGGCTGATCTGGAAGAGTGTATGTTTCAACTCTCTTTAAGGCCAACCGCCCGGGGGCTTTCCCAATATATGAAAGAACTTTTTAAAGAGGAGATCGCCGCTGAAGACGAAATGACGCGTGAGGCTGCTGTTGCTGATATGGCTCGCCCATTACCGATTGAGAAGGAAGTGAGGGCTATTGAAGTAGGCCAGGAAAAACCAGAGGTTGCCCATGAAGCGGGAGTCCCTAAAATCCAAAAGAAGCGAAGCACTCAATATGCAGCCATAGTAATTCTTCTGGTCGCCATTGGTGTTGTGTTTGCATTTTGGTTCAAAGGGAAGTCAGTCAAGATACCGGGCAAGGAAGTGGCGGTCAAATCCAATCAGCCTTCTGTTTCACAACCCGAAGGAGAAACTGCTCCAAGCAAAGTTTCTCCACCCGGGGTAAAAGAGACTGAAAAAGCTTCAACCTCCCATTCAGAGGCAAAAGCACTACAAGAACAGGCAACGGGGTTGATGGAGAAGAATCCCCAAGAAGCCAAGTCGCTCCTGCTCAAGGCAATTGGGTTGGATCCCACCAGTATCCAGGCTCACTTCCAATTGGGTCTCGCCTATATGAAACTGAAAGACCATCCTAAGGCGATAGAGACCTACCAAAAGGTTGCAGACCTGGACCCTAAGTTCACCGATGCATTTTTTAACCTTGGTTATCTTTATGCGGTCAAAAAAGATTACTCAAAAGCCGAGGGTATGTACGAGCGTGTGGTTCAATTGGCTCCATCCTATCTTGACGAGGCATACTTCAATCTCGGAATGGTTCAAGAGAAACAAGGTAAAAGGAAACAGAGCATTGAGAACCTTGAACGAGCCCTTTCTGTCAATCCCAATAATGAGATGGCAAGAAAATTCCTTGACAAGTTAAAACAAAAATCTTGAGGGAACATTATGAAGATTCATCTCCTGAAGAAAGGGCAATGGTGGGTTATTGTATTAGCGTTCACGATGATCTGTGTGGGTTGCGCCTCGAAGCCTCAAAAACCCGACACAGCATCTCCAGAGTCCCGAGAACCCGCACCTTCACCAGGCAAGCCGACGCAAGTTCCTCAGGAGTCTAAACCACCCTCCCAGGAGCCTTCGCGCACCCCCGCAGGAACTCCACGTGCACCCTCTCAGGAAGCTCCACCTGTAAAAAAAGAATCCTTCTACACACACACTGTAAAATGGGATGGGGAGACCTTATTTCTCGTTGCCCTCTGGTATACCGGGGATCGCGAAAACTGGAAGGTCCTTGCTGAAGTCATGACGCAGATCAATCCAAATGCCAATATCCATGTTATTCGCAGGGGAGATAAAATTTTTGTACCAGAACGTATATTGACGACCCGAGATCCCATGCCAAAGGACTTTGTGGATAACTTTTACCATAAATCCAAAACAGAGAGGGTGCCTTCCAAACCTGCTCCTTCGCAACCCAAGGAAGAAGAACCGGAACTCTTTGGACCAAAAGAATTACCCAAAAAATAGGTTTCTTAAATCCCTCCCCGCCCCCCTTTACGAAAGGCAGGAGTAACCTCCCCCCTTGAAAAAGGGGGATTGAGGGGGATTTTCATTATTCGACTAAAAAGTTAAAACATAACTATTCCATTATGAAATTTTTAGACAAGGTGTTATCCATTCCAAGTGAAGAAAAACAATCCACCCATCAAACTTCACTTTTTCTCACATTTTCTGCCATCACTGTCCTTCTGATACTCATCGTCTCATTGGTGTTGACTTTCTTTTTCATTAAAAAACAGAAAGATACTCTCTATCGAGAAAAAGTGAAAGTATCAAAAATAATGCTCAGCCATCTCACTCATAAGGCTGCCCTTCCCCTTCTTGAAGAAGATACGTTAGCTCTCCACACTCTTATTAAAGAAGCCAAAGAGGTGGAAGGCTTTCTTTATGCAATGATTCTTGATAGCAAGAAGATCATCAAAGCTCATTCGGATCCAACTAAACTTGGGCTTCCTTTTAAAGAATTTGAAAATATTGAAACCTTGACCAAAGATGAGACCATTACCTACTCAACCTTTGGCCTTCCCTCAGGAACACAGGTATTGAACCTATCGAGGCCCGTTTCCTTTATGAATAAGCATGTCGGATCGGTCAATTTAGGGTTTTCCATCGATTTCATCCAGCAGGGAATTAAAAAAGAAACGGTTTCATTGGCAAAGAATATCGCTTGGATCGTTTTGATTTTATTGATCATGGGAATTGGAACTTCATTTTTTATTAGTAGAGGATTGAGCCGCTCCAGAACCCCGGAAAAAACTCTATCATTAGAGACAGCACGGAACCAGGTCGCCGTCCTCTATGCCGGAGTCAAGGGGTTTAAAGCCTATGCCGAGACAAGAGGTCCGGAGCAGGTATTAGAAGATTTAAATGAATATGTTTCAATTGCTACAAAAAATATATTGGATTACGGCGGCTATGTCGCTAAAATCGTCGGAGATGCAGTCATCGGAGTCTTCCGCAGCTCCCCTCTGCAGGCAGACCAGACTGTGAGGGCAGTGGAGTCTGCGGTAGCAATATTGAAAGCTTTAGAGGATCAAAGGGGAAGCAGAAACCAGCTTTTCAATATGGTGGGAATTGGAATTAGTTCAGGAGTTGTATTGTCCGGTTATATTGGTTCTCATACAGAAAAAAAGTATAATGATATCGGGGAGAGCTTTAAAGCGGCCGATTCTCTGCATGGAGTAGCTTATCCAGGAGAGATTGTCATCAGCAAGGATGTTTATCAATCCATTGAGAATTTATTTTCTGTGGAACCCCTTCCCCCTCGAGAAATGACACAAAAGACTGAAGCATGGGAAAGCTTCCGTTTGCGTCATATCGTTGGAGGAGGGCCGTATGCTTAGGAAGAGATTCCTATGGTATCCTGGCCTCCTCGTTTTAGTACTTCTACTGGTAAGCTGTGCAGGACTTCCACCACGTCCTGAACCCGAGCCTTCTCCCCAGCCACAACCCCAGCCCCAGCCCGAACTGCAACCCCCACCTCAAATATATGAGACCATACGAAAATTTCCCGACTTCGTAGCTCTGGTGGCTCAACCAGGAGATACGCTCTCCTCTCTTGCATCAAAATATTTAAACGATTCTTCAATGGATTGGCTCTTAGCCGAGTTTAATGGAATCACTTTTCTCAATCCCGGACAGGAAGTGATCATCCCTCTCCATGTTTATAGGAAAGGAGGTTTGAGTCTTGAAGGTTACCAGACGGTACCGGTCCTCTCTTACCATAAATTTTCGAAGGATCGGGCGGATGTTCTGACCGTGAAGGAAAGTGTCTTTGAGGAGCAGATGAGGTTTTTGAAAGGGAAGGGATACCGTGTCATTACGATGGATGAGCTTTTTAACTTCTTGGATTATAAGCAGTCCCTTCCTAAGAAGTCTGTTGTGATTACGATTGATGACGATTGGTACTCTACCTATGAGATCGCATTTCCCATATTGAAAAAGTACGGCTACCCTGCCACCTTATTTGTGTACACAGACTTGATTATTCCTGGAGGTAAAACGTTAAGCTGGGAGATTCTCTCTGCAATGGCCAAGAACGGCATGGATATCCAGTGCCACACTAAAAGCCATCGAAATCTGGACAAGAGAAACGGACAGGAGTCGTTCAGAGAATATTTTGAGGCGGTCAAGAAAGAATTGGTTGAATCTACTGAAATGATCAAAAAGCGGCTCAATAAAGAAGTAAAATATTTAGCTTATCCTTATGGTGACACCAATCCCTTGATCATTGCCCTTCTTACAAAGCTGGGCTACCGAGGGGCATTCACGGTAGAAAGGGGGAGCAATCCATTTTTCATCCACTCTTATAGAATTAATCGGTCAATGATCTATGGAACCTTTAGTCTGAAGGATTTTGAAAACAATCTAGCTTATTTTAGTGACAAAGAAATGCAATAATCCCCCCTCTCTTACCCTCCCCCTCAGAGGGGGAAGGGTGGGGGTGGTTTTGTGAAAGACGTAAAATCATGTTCCTTAAACGTCATTACATAATCATTATTTTTTTGTTTCTCCTTGGCTGTGCTGTTGAGCGTCCTATTAGCAAAGCCCCTGTCGTGGAAAAATATCCACCTTCAAAGCCTCCAGTCCATGAAGAGAAAGATCCTTTTCAGGGATTTCCTGAGAAATATCGTTTAAAAGGCATTGAGTTTGAAAAGAACGAAGAACTACCGAAGGCGCTGTTCTTCTGGAAGGTGGTGCATAGCTTCGCCCGGAATGATCAAGAGGCTCAAGAAAGAATAGAGACTTTAGAGAAAAAAATTCAAAAAGAAGCTGAAAAACATTTCCAAAGAGGGATAGAGGCTCTTCATAATAACTCCATCCTAACCGCACGGAAAGAGCTCCTCATCGCTCTGGCCTATAATCCTGAACATAGACAAGCATTAGACTATCTAATGAATGAATTGAACGATCAAGAATATATCGTCTATGAAACCAAAAGAGGAGACACCTTAAGAAGAATTTCCCAGGAAATTTATAAAGACCCCGAGAAGGAATTTCTGATCGCTTATTTCAATAACCTCGACAGCAAGGATTCGCTAAAGCCAGGAATGTCACTCAATCTTCCTGTTATTACACCCATATGGATTGCCAAACCATCTTATTCTGAAAAGAAGCCCATCAAATCCATCATCTTTTCGCCAAAGTCACCGAAGATTGAGTTGAGACTCCAAGACCAAGCCGAGGTCCATTATGCAAAGGGGATCAGGCATTTCCTTGCCGAAGAGCTTGAGCAGGCCATCGGAGAATGGGAAGAAACCCTTCAATTAAATCCGGATCACCCAAATGCAAAAAAAGACCTCCAAAAAGCCCGCCGCTTATTAGAAAACCTAAAGAAATATGGGAAATAAAATCCCACTCCCACACCCTTCCCCTCCCCCCTATTTTTCTACATTTTCAATTCATTTCTAATCGATGTAATCGTTTCCTAATCTCTATAATCAGAGATTTCGGGAAGAGCTTGGGGTCAAAGCTACATTAGGACGATCAAGGGGACGTAGGTTCTGAAGCACTTTAATAGGAGGAGGTACGGGACGCATCTGAGGAGGGTTCTTGGATTTTCTTTAATGGATAGGCAGTTACACACTATTTCCCCTTGTCTTCTGTGGTCCCCATTCAGTATCCATGTCCTGTCCTTTGTCTCAGTCCTTCTGTGATGCCTTTGGAAGTGTTCCCGCCGGGTCTGGGAATGCAACCGTGAGGTAAAGCCTGTTCACGATCCCAGGTTGCGTGCAGACCCCATCCCTCCATGCGGACAAACTTTAATTGAATGAAAGAACCTGTTATGATAGATTACAAACCCAAAGGGAGATTCGTTATTGGCCATAATTCACAGGATACGGGAAAAAGTCGAAAAGCAAGAATATGAATTTACGATTCCCCACTTTTTTGAGGAAATGGCCAATGATAATCTCACTCTTGCCGATATTGAAATGGCAATTGCTAAAGGGCGAATAAGGCGAAAATTTACCCGAGATCCGAGAGGAACACGATATGAGGTGATCGGACCCGCAACGGACATGAGAGAAATTGGCATTATCTGCAGGATCAAAAGCACGGGGAAGCTATTGTTTATCACGACTTATGCGGGGGAGGAGGGAGCCGAATGAGGGAAAAAGGAGCTAACTATAACTACGGAGAATGTGAGGTCTGCAATACCCCGATGAAAGAGCGGCTTATCAACCAGGATTTCTGGATTAAGGGAAACCTCATCGTTGTAGAAGATGTGCCTGCTGGTGTCTGCCCTAAGTGCGGAGAAAAAGTGGTTAAAGCAGAGGTGGGAAGGTCGATTTCAAAGCTGATAGAAAATTCTGACCGAATCGCGAGAGCACCCAGGATTTCTGTTCCCAAAATCAAATTTAGTGTGGTGAATGCGAGAGCTTAAGCACTTGACCAGAGATTTGAAGGCCTTCTTTTTTCCGGGGACGCTCAAGGGGACGTCAGGTTCTGAAACACTTTAGGAGGAGAACCTACGAAAGAAATTAAATAGCCTCCGAGAACAAAATACTGGGGTGGGAAGGGGAATAGCACCAACCCTGGCGACGAATCCCTTGGCTCACCGTGGACAGGAAAGGGTCCTTTCGGAGATATAAACGGGACGTCCGGGCAGCACGTTCTTAGCCAGTCCGGCGTCACGGGTTGATAATGTCCTGCTCCCCTCTTCTGATTGGGACCCTTCGAGCCAATCTGGTTTCCACGCTCTACGCAATGTCTTACCGTGCTCTTTGATTTGATGCTGGAGCATGGGCCGGAATCTTATCAAGCTCTGCCCTCAAACGCTTCCGGGCACGCCATAGATCATACCTCTGTTGCATCCGCAACCATAGACCCGGTCCATTCCCGCAGAACTTTCCCAGACGCAACGCCATCTCCGGGGTGATGGAATGTGTCTCCGCCATGATGCGGTGAAGCGTCTGCCGAGACACTCCGAGCTGACGGGCAGCTTCGCTGATGTTTATCCCCAGAGCAGGGAGCACATCTTCCCTGAGGATTTCTCCGGGATGCACCGGTGTCATTCGAGGTTCTTCCTTCAAAAAATATTCTTCCTTCATGCTTCCCTCTTAATGGTATTGTTCCAGGTCAACTCGCCAGGCATCGCCCTTGATCCACTCAAAAGTAATGGACCACGGTCCATTAACGTGGATATTGTATCGCTTTGGCTTCCCTTGCAGGCCATGGAAGTCAAATCCAGGAACATTCAGGTCTCCAGGGGTTTCGGCAACGTCCAGCGCCATCAAGCGACGCCGACAGCGTTTGACCAAATCAGCCCGTATCCCGCTCGTGGTTTCCTCTTCGAACAGCCGGGCCAGCCCTTATGTCGAAAGCTCTTAATCACACCAGAAATGTAACACAACCATTTACGCATGTAAAGTGAACTGTTACAGGTTTTGTCATCCCTGTCCGAGATGGACTTGGGGTCGCGTCCGACTTTTTGATATCCAGGAGAGTCGGCCTTCGATCCGCTCATGTTAGCGTCAAAGGAACTATCATTTCCGGTCCGGTCGGTCCAATTCCTTCTGTGATCTCCCGTCGACAAAGTTACTGACTTCTGGCTCCGCCTGGCAATAAGAAGGAAAGCCATGAAGACCTCCTGACTGACAAAGTCAGTCAGATATCAGTACCTTGGGTCCATACTTGGTCATTAGGTCTCTTTTTCGAAGAACCAAACTCTTGCTTTGGGTGTCGAGACCTGATACTGGATTGAGACTGGATTCGAAGGCCTTCCCGGACGCCTTGACGGAGGCCCCTCGGAAAAGGTATAGTAAGACATGAAAGTAAGGAAAGGAACCGGGAGGTAAGAATGACCGCAACCGTTACGGCGAAAGGACAGGTGACGCTGCCGGTGGAGGTTCGGAGGCGATTAGGACTGAAGCCCGGGAGCAAGCTGGAGTTCCTTGTGATCGACGATGAGAGGCTGGAGGCCATCCCCGTCTCGGAGACGGTATCGAGCTTGAAGGGGATGGTGCCGAAGCCAAAAAAGCCGCTTTCCCTGGCCGGTATGGACAGGGCTATCGCCAAGGGGGCCTTGCGATGATCGGTCTTGATACCAACGTCCTGGTCCGATACATCGTGCGCGACGACGAAGTACAATCCGAGGCCGCAACTCGGCTTATTGAGTCCAGATGCACCCCGGAGAGCCCTGGATTTGTCAGCTCCATCGTGCTTTGTGAATTGACGTGGGTGTTGACCCGAGGCTATGGCTACCGCCGAGACATGGTCGGCCGCGTGATTCGACGAATGCTATCGGTTCAGGAACTGCGGGTGGAAAATGCGGAACTGGCATGGCGTGCCGTCCGACTCTTTGAACAGGGGAAGGCTGATTTCGCGGATTACCTGATCGGCGTTTCTAATCGCGAGAGCAAGGCTGATGTCACCTATACCTTCGATCGGAGAGCTATCGAGAGCGACCTGTTCAAGATCGTTCCGACTTAAGCAAGGACGAATAGAAGGGCACGTCGGTTCTGAAGCACTTTAATAGGAGGCGGTACGGGACGCATCTGAGGACGGTTCTTGGGTTTTCTTTAATGGATAGGCAGTTCCACACTATTTCCCCTTTTCTTCTGTGGTCCCCATTGACTATCCATGTCCTGGTACATTGTCTCAATCCTTCTGTGATGCCTGCCATGTTCTCTTCGTTTTCTTGCCCGAACGTGCCATCCTCTGACATTGTCGCATAACTTTTCCACACTTCAAGGATTAACGAGAACCGTCCCCAACCGCACGATTAACATTCAAAGGAGAGGATTTCAAATCACGCAGATGTCGAAATGACCGTAACCTGATTATGGGAACAATGCTATTTAGTGATGTTGACAAATATAGCTCATTTTAGGCATAATTGACGTGATATAGGTTTTTTGTTGTTTGAGGAACCTCCTTGAAATCCGTGACAGGAGAAGTGACGTGACGGTACCCCGGTGCGATGCAGATGTGGTAACTTGCGTCCAGGGATACACAGGGCAACCATAGAGGAAATCGAGGAACGCTTTGCGTGGAATGGGAGACGGAAGCGCCTTTTTCGCGGACTGATGGAAGCCTTGGAGAACCTGTCGTCAGCAGGGGTCAGGAGAATATGGATAAACGGCAGCTTCATAACAGACAAGGATGAACCTGAAGATGTTGATGGATGTTGGGAGTACGAGCAGTCCGTCGATGTGAACAAACTGGACGAAGTGTTTTTGGAGATCAATCCTCCCAGAAAAGCGATGAAGGAAAAGTATGGCGTGAATTTTCTTATCTCCACAATGATGCTGGTTGACGCCAAGGGCAAGACCGTCCTGGATTTCTTTCAATTGGACAGGAATGGCAATCGCAAAGGGATACTACTCGTTGAAGTTGGAGAACAAAGATGATTCAGAATCAGCGACAATACAAAGTCACAAAAGGACAACTTTCGAATCTCAAGCGCGCCCTCGAATCCGCTCGTAAAGCGTCGGGCAAAATGGCCCCTCGTGTTTATAAAGCAATGGTTGCCGGTATCGGTTCTCAGATTGAGGAGCTAAGAGAGCAGGTTGAGGAGTACGAGAAATTGGCCGACGCCGTTTCCTTGCCGCTGCATTCAGCGGAGGACCTGCCACAGCTCTTGATCAAAGCGCGTGTGGCTCGGGGTTATACACAGAAAGACCTTGCTGAGAAGATCAATGTCAACCCCCAACTCATCCAGAAGTACGAAACCACAAATTATCGGTCAGCAAGCTTGAAACGGGTTCTTACGATCATCAAAGCACTTAATCTGAACCTTCGCGCAGACATAGCGTTGAGACCTAATCGTACCAGCCCAAATGAACATCCCGCACAAAGGATGTAAATTCACTTTGGCGCGTCCCGGGACGGTTCTTAGATTATCTTTGATGGCCAACCCGATATCCTTTGAAGGACTGACCGCGTTATGTCCACGAAAGACTCCGCCGATATCCAGGGTCAACTTAAGAAGGCCATAGAAGAGTGTGCGTCCCTGAAAGAAGAAAATGTTCGGTTGAGGAAGCTTCTCGAGTTTATCGGGTATTCCCCTGAAAATCTCATCCCACCCTTGAAGCATTCCGAGAAAGATTCTTTGAAAGAAACTCTCGTTCTCGAACCTCCCGGGCTTTATTCCATTTCAGACCAAACCTCAACCGAAACCAAGGTGGCTCTCTTCCGAAGTCTCTTCCGGGGGCGGGAGGATGTCTACCCGGTTCGGTGGGAAGCGAGGGATGGGAGATCCGGCTATTCTCCGGCCTGCGGAAATGAAAGGAACCGTCTTCTTTGCAGCAAGCCGAAGATCAAGTGCAGTCAATGTGGAAACCGTGTTTTTTTAGCTGTAACGGATAAGGTCATCCAGGACCATCTCGGTGGAAAACATACCATCGGCGTCTATCCGCTGTTGACGGATGAAAGCTGCTGGTTTCTCGCAGCTGATTTTGACAAGAAGACATGGCGCGAAGACGCGGGCGAGTTCATCCGGGTGTCTGAAGATCTGGGCATTCGTCCTGCCGTGGAACGATCGCGATCGGGCCATGGCGCCCATATCTGGTTCTTCTTCGATCGGCCCATTGCGGCCTCGCTGGCAAGGAAGTTGGGGAGTGTTCTTCTGACGCGAGCCATCGCGCGGCGCCATCAGATCGGGTTCGATTCCTATGACCGGTTTTTTCCAAGTCAGGATACCCTTCCGAAGGGCGGTTTTGGCAATCTCATCGCCCTTCCTCTTCAATACAAGGCCACCGAAAAAGGAAACACCCTGTTTTTGAATCGGGCGTTTGAGCCATATCCGGACCCATGGCTCTTCCTCTCCTCTGTGGAACGAATTCCAGAAGAGAAGGTCGAAGAGATTGTCACGGGGGAAGTCGGAAGAAGAAGCATTAACGATGTTCCCCTGGATTCCCCGACCGAAGAAAGAGACGAAGCATTTCGCCCTCTGGGAGAAACGTCAGATAAACCGATCCCGGGACCACATCCTGACAGGGTAAGGATAAGACAGGCAAATTTGATCTTTGTCGAAAAAAGAGACCTTTCTCCAGCCATGATCAGCAGACTCCTCCGCCTTGCCGCATTTCAGAACCCTGAATTCCATAGGGCTCAAGCCATGCGCCTCTCAACGTTCGGAAAGCCGAGGATGATCGCCTGCGGAGAAGATTTTGTCGATTATGTCGGCCTCCCCCGTGGATGTCTGAATGACCTGCTGGCGTTCTTGAAAGAACATCAGATCGAGACAGAGATATTCGATGAGCGTTTTTGCGGGAAACCGATAGGGGCTGTTTTCTACGGGGAACTGACTCTATCTCAAAATAGGGCTGGGAATGCCATTCTGGCTCAGGATATCGGTGTCTTATCTGCACCCACTGCCTTCGGAAAAACCGTTGTTGCGGCATGGCTTATCGCCGCGAGAAAGGTGAACACCCTTATCTTAGTTCATCGCAGGCAGCTTATGGACCAATGGGTTGAGAAGCTGAGATCTTTTCTCAACCTCTCTCCGGATGAAATCGGACGGTTTGGAGGAGGCAAGAAGAAGGTCACGGGTGTAATCGATGTCGGTCTTCTGCAAAGTCTGAACCGAAAAGGAGAGATCCGGGAAATGGTGGCTGATTATGGGCAGGTTATTGTCGATGAGTGCCACCACGTTTCAGCGTTCCGTTTCGAACAGGTGCTTAAAAGGACAAGAGCGAAATATGTGGTGGGTCTTACAGCGACCCCGGTCCGCAAGGATGGACATCATCCGATCATCATGATGCAGTGCGGCCCGGTTCGTTTCAAAGAAACGGATAAGAAGGCGGCCGCGACAAGACCCTTCGATCATGTGTTCATTCCGAGAAACACTGACTTCAAGATCTCCCCTGATGTGATCAATCCGGGCATTCAGGACATCTACGCATTCCTTATGCAGGACGGGAACAGAAACGATCTTATCTTCAATGATCTTCTCGAAGCCGTGAGAACGGGGCGCTCACCGTTGTTTCTAACGGAACGTATTGAGCATCTTGAACTATTTGCTTCACGGCTGAAAGGAGTTGTCCGAAATGTGGTTGTCCTGAGAGGCGGAAGCGGGGCCAAGGAACGGAAAACGCTGGCAGAACAGATCCTGGCCATTCCCGAAAGGGAAGAGAGAGTGCTGGTTGCCACTGGCCGCTATATCGGCGAAGGGTTCAATGACCTACGGCTCGACACGCTTTTCCTGGCCATGCCCATTTCCTGGCGTGGCACGCTTCAGCAGTATGCCGGCCGCATCCACCGCCTCCATGAAAACAAGAAGGTCGTTCGGATTTACGATTACGTAGACATCCAGGTTCCGGTTCTGATGAGGATGTACCGGAAACGAATCAAAGGCTATAAGGCCATCGGATATTCTATTGAGAAACCGGAAGGAGCCCTTTGAGCCGAGTCAGACGAGTCAGAATGACCCGAAAGGGGAGCAAGACCTGAAAACCTTCTATGGTAGACGTCAAAGTGGCGTCGCTCGAACCCTCAAAGACAGGTACATCTGGCGGACGGTTCTCAAGAAACACTTTGATACCAGCTAATTGGGGATTAATTATGGGCGGGGATGGGATCGTACGAATTGAAAGGGCAAGGGGTCGGGGTCGGGCTCAACTTTTTGATAATCAGGACAGTCGGCCTTCGATCAGCTCATGTTAGTGTCAAAGGAACTATCATTTCTGGTGCGTTCGGTCCAATTCCTTCTGTGATCTCCCGTCGAGAAAGGAGCCGGCCTCTCGCTCCGCCTGGCGATAATAAGGGATCGATGAGACCTCTCTGACTTAAAAATTAAGTCAAAAGGAAAGAAGGAAAAGACAAACAAAGCGGGTGGATGAAACGCAAGGAAAACGCTTCCGGGGACAGCTCTCAAGAAAAGTTGTGATGACCGCTAAAGCCCTGCGAGGAGATTTGCCCGGTTACCCTGGGACCCGCCCCCGAAACCCTGAAGACCGCTCTTTGCCACCAACCTCCGTCTACAGCGTGTCGACTTTCGTCAACGCTGCCTACACTCGGTTCAATTAATCGGTGCATGTCGACATGCCGCAGGGAACGACAGGCAACAGCAAATAAGATGGATATTTCCCGTTATGGTAGATTTTGTGAAGCGTCGTTTTACTGCTGCAGATATGGTAAGGAATATATTCAACATTGGTTAGACCCGCCGTGCCGGTCGGGATATCGGTGCTCGTAATCTCTACGCAAATCCGATGTCCTTTCTCAAAGAGGTTCGCCGTGGACAGGATCTCAATCGCGTATTCGTTGATTTCGCCGGGCGCCACCGGCTTCTGTGCCTCCCTCGTCATGGGGTGCCACGGTTTCCAGGGCTTCGACCGTTGCGGGTCAAGGGCCCTGTGCGATGCCTTAAGCCAGCCTCTCACCAGTTCCCTCTCCGGGAGGTTCGTAGGAAGCGCTGTCTCACCTTCCCGCGCTGTCCTTACCGACACATCCGGCCCCATGTCCTTGAGGATGATGATCCAGTTCGTGTCCTCCTGGTCGATGGAAGCATAGAGATACAGGGCGCTCGGCCCTGCGATCAGCGTATCTTCCGGCAGGGGGTCGGTCATGTACCTGAGCCTCTGGATCGTCCTTGTCTGAGAGGGTGGCATCTGAACGAAGGCATCGGGCTCCTCGTAGCCGTCCCGGCTTGAAGGCACGAAGGGCTCCTCTCGCAGGCGTTCCCAGCTTTGAAGATAGTACTTCTTCCATTGGGTTTCAGGGAGGGGCCAGTCATCACCATAACGCCACTTGTTCGCTCCCATGACCCAGAACTTGACCGGGGGTTCATCCATGATGCCCGTTTCGATGCCCTTAAGCCAGTAGTCAAACCATCTTAACATTTCACCGTGGAAGGAATGGAAGGGGCGCTCCAGGTGGGCGGGTCCGGCGAAAAGCATTTTCTTTGGCGCCTTTATTCGACTGTACCAGTGCTGGCATCCCTGTAAATGCCTCTTGTAGGAATAGGCGTACCAGCCCGCTCCCGTGTAAACAGGAATCGTGATCTTATTGAAATTGGCTTCGGCCCGCTTTGTATCTTCTTCCGTATCAAAGGGGTTCAAGAGAATTTGAAAAAGCAGCGGCATCAGTTGTCCCTTCTGAGTCAGGACGTTATAGAGGTGGCCGTACATCTTGTAGTCCGGATTATTCATTGCCGCCAGCCAGGCCTTTTCGATCTCGGGAGGCAGGGGGCCGGGTCTCCCCCTCGTGATGTGGCTGACGTTAAGGTGGTCCATCAGATACATCATCAGGTGAATCACACCACCGGGGTGGCTCTCTCGAAATAACCCGTACGCTCCGTAGGCATCATAGGGAAAGATGGTCTTGAGGTGGGGCGGCTGGGCCAGAGCGGCCCACCACTGATTGCCGGCGAAGAGGGATATTCCCACCATCCCGACGTTACCGTCACACCAGGGTTGCTGTGCGATCCACTCGATGAGATCATAGGCATCGAAGTTAGGGCTCCCCAAGGGCGCCTGAGGCCCTGGAGGACCGTCCTCCGATTTACCTACTCCTCTCGGACTGCCGACCACATGCGCATAGCCTCTGGAGACGAAAAACCTCGTGTCGCCGGCTTCCTGTGTTCCCAGCCAGAAGGGGGACCATGCAGGCTGAGGCCCGGAGTGCTCGCAGGCCTCCGGTGTCTGCATGTCTTTGTTGTGTGCGGCCAGGGCGAGGAGGGCAGGGAACTTTCCCTCACCATCCGGGCGGTAAATGTCCACACACAGACGCGTTCCATCCCGCATAGGCACCATGAGATCCCGATCCTGCTTCATCTTATCGTAAGAGGGTACTCGATCATAACCGGGCGGCGGTGAATGCGGGCCCCCGAGCATCCAGATTCCACTCTTTTTATTCATTGGCTTCTCCATGATTCTCCTCTCAACGGCCGATGCCGTGATGGATTTCAGTCTCAAATTTATACTTTTAGACAAAGACTGTCAATCCTGAATTCGCTTCATTGAGAATGTTAATCCTACCTTTCATATCATCGGTCAGTGGAAAATCCATCTTGTGGTAAAGAAGAACGCCCCGCAATCCCCCGCCTGCATGGCCGGAGCCACTACAGCGTGGCGATGGCGAGACCGGGCAAAAGAAAGATAAGGGCTGAAGGCTTATAGGCGTTCAAGAAATTGGACGTTAGCGAGAGGTCATGGCGAAGGGTTTTTTTCCTGTTCGATTTTCTCGTGAAGCCACATGGACATCAGTTGTGTAAAGGGAAGTCCCTTGCGGCGCGCGATCCGCTTCAAAACAGAAACGTCATAAGGGTCCAAACGCAGGCAGACGGGCTGCCGAGGCGGCCGTCTGGCAACAAAGACCTCCGCCGTATCGAGTAGGTCCGCGACTTTCTCCGACGACTCTTTCGAAATGGAGGCGTCCCATTCAACGGCCTCTTTCTTGAGGCCTTTTCTGATTCGATCAGGAAGTCGGCTCATGCTTTGATTCTCCTCAAGTAGGCTTTCCGGGTCGTGGGGGACATGGCAAATGCGGTCACGCATCGCCAGAGGCCATATGCCGGAAGGGGCGCTATGATCGCCTCGATAAAAACTCCTGACCCACGTGAACCCTCAGGGACACAGGTTAATTATTTCAATAATTAAACTAAGTCCCGAGGGCTTTCCCTGTTTTTGAGCATACAGCACCAACCTCCCTGCGATTGAAGCCCGTCTACCACAGCTGTTCGAGCCTGTCACGAGCGCCCCATCCCGCTGTCCTCCGGAAGACCCGTGATCTGAGCCGTTCCCTGTAGTACCAGGCAAGCCTTCTTATTCTGAGCGGCAGCACCCTAATGAGCTGCACATTATAGATGCGTGACCATGGGATATTGGAGAGCCAGGCTGCGACCAATCCGAACGAGGAGTGCTCGTCAATGATCAGGTAATCGCACTCACTCAATAGATATAAGTCAGTCAGTGCTGCAATCCCGTTTTCTGTCCTGCCGACCGCCAGGCGGGAGCGATGGATGGTTCCGCCCACGGGCGAAAACCATTTTGGGATTGCTTTTACGTTCGCGAACTCGCTCTGAAACCGCCTTTCCACCTCCAGATTGTCCGTGGCCAGGAAGATCGTAGCCCCCGGGTGGCGTTTGAGCAGCTTCGACAGACGCCTTACGATCGCCGGCAGGCGGCACCGCCGATCAGTGAATCGAACATGAATTCCTATCACCGGAGTGCGAAATTCAGCGGCCCGGAATGATTCCACGCGTTCCGTGACGGAAGCAACCGGAATGAACTCCTCCCTGAAGATGCCCCTCAGGATATCTCGCCGGGTCTTCCGGCGCCAGGGGGCAAGCTCTCCCGAAAAGTGCTTGCGGATGTCATCGATGAGATCGAAGGGAGACCAGAAAACCGCTACAGCTTCGCGGTAATCCAGCCGGCGGGGATCTATTGTGTAGGGGCGCCAGGTGGCCGGATCGAGCGGCGAGGCCGTCCCGATCCGGCGCATGAATTCCATTACCGGTTCATCAAGATTGCCGGACCAAATCCCCGGCGCTACCGAGAGCGACGAATCCTTCAGATCTGCAAGGGACCCCGAATCAGGGCGAGCAAAATACCGGCCAAACACATTCCGGCCGTCATCGGAGTACATGGGATCGCGCCAATCGATGATCATGCGGCGCGAGGTCAAGCGGGCATATACCAGCGCCGTCGCAACACACTGCATGCGGTTTCCCAGGCCGGCAGCGCCTTTTACCAACAGGATCCGTTCCCTTGAACTCAAGTCTCGCTTATTCCTATCCAATGTGTTCGGCGCCTCAGGTCAGAGCTGGCGAACCGCCGCAGAGAGAAGCCAACAGGCTTTGCCGCCCTCCTTCACGCAGTCGCGAGTGAACACAGGAGACGCTCTCCTGAGGTCTGCCGTCGCCGCAGAGTTCCCGAAATGTCCATAAGGGTTGATCTAACATCCAACCGACGCAGCGAGTAGAGGAATTTTCTCCCACATTCCACGGAGATGATTATCGTGTCGCCGGAGCTGAGTGCTTATTCCGCTGATCCCGGCCACTCATTCCGGAGGATGCCGGCCGGCTGTTCCGATTCATTCCGGCCACCCTGTAGGAGCAAAGGGATACTGATATTTAATATTTCACCTATCCGTCAGTTTCCGTCAAGTGTTTGTTTCTTTCGCATGGAGCCTCCTTTCAGTTGGATTCGGTGAGCGTTGTGGATCAGTGCACGAAGACCGCCATGGGGTGGGACCAAGTTAAGTTGTTGAAATTGTGAATGAAGGTCGAAAAAGAGGGTGGGATTTTGCTCTTGGGACGATGCTTTTTGCCCCTAAAATAGGCTGCTTAAGAGGTTAGAGGGGTGACGTGCCGAAACACCCCGAACGCTTAAGGGTTTGATTTAGACTGCGAGATGCCATTCTAAAGACTCGTTTCCGCCGGCCGGTGATGACCACGCGATGCCCAAAAGAAATATTTGCTTGCATCCGATACAGTACGTTATAGTGTACATAATAATGTGCGAGGTGCTGTATGAAAAGATTGAGAATCAATGAAGACATCAGGTCCATGTCTGAGTTCAGGACGGGGATTGCTTCCTTTCTGAAACAGATACATGATACGAAGCGCCCTCTCGTGATTACACAGCATGGAAGAGGCGTAGCTGTCTTGCTTGACGCAAACGAATACGAAGCAATGCAAGAAAAAATTGAACTTCTTCAGGATATGCAAACTTCGATCGACCAGGTGGAAGGTGGCCATGGAATCGCGCATAGCGATGCGAAGGCAACCGTGTTGAAACGGATCAGAAAATGAGAATCATATGGTCTCCTCTCGCAGTTGATAGAGTGTCTGAGATCGCAAAATATATCGCCCAGGATAATCCAAGTGCTGCGGAAGACTGGACCAACACCGTTTTTGGAAAGGTCGAGCACCTAAAGTCATTCCCCGAAAGCGGTCGGATTGTGCCGGAAATTAGCAATCCAAGAATAAGAGAATTAATCTACAGCAATTATAGAATCATCTACCGGATCGAAGAAAAACGGTTCTCCATTCTTACGGTTCGACATGGTAAACAAATCCTTCCGGTAGATGAAATCCTGGCATAACAACCCGCTTCATGGGATTGCCAAAACTACCGGGCCCCGGGAAACTAATCCGCGGGCAGGCTTAACTTTTTGATATTCAGGGCAGTCGGCCTTCGATCCTCGCATGTCTGCGCCAAAGAAACGATCCTTCCTGTCCAGTTCGGTCCAAATCCTTCCTGGATCTCCCGTCGACAAAGGTACTGGCTTCTGGCTCCGCCTGGCAATAAGAGGGGGGCGATGAAAACTCTCTGACTTAAAAATTAAGTCAGGAAACGCCTGTAGGAAACGTTGAATGCTTCCACTTTTGCCTTCGCCTTCTTGAAGAGTTCACATGACGCCGCAAGGGGACGTTGGTGCAAAGATGCATCGTGCCATTTGCGCCAGTCAAAAAGGAATAAGGTGGCTCCTTGGCAAAAAGATCATCCAGGGTTTTGGTTGAAGTGCTCGGCGGGAATATTTGCGTTTCCACCAACGTACCTCACCTGCTCTCTCGTCCTACTGGCCCACCATCTTCTGCATATCGACCTGAAATATTTCTTGACATACCAAGCATACATACCCTATTATGTATTCACAAGAAATAAAAGGAGATTTCTATGAGCAAGACAACCGTTTTTGTCGATGAGGCATTGATCGAGGAAGCTCTTAAGGCGGCAAACCTCAGGACAAAACGAGAGGTTATCGAATTGGGGCTGAGAGAGTTGGTCAGGAAGAAGAAGCGGGAGCTTCTCCGACAGGAACTCGGGACCTTCGATATCGACCTCTCCCTGGATGAGTTGAAGAGGCGAAGGGTAGGGAAGTAGACATGGTACTCATTGATACCTCCGCTTGGCTGCTGGCCCTGAGGAAAGACTATCACCCCGTGATCAAAGAAAGAGCCGAACACCTCCTATGGGAGAGTGACGTGGCGATAAACGGGATGATCCGGCTGGAGTTATTGGGGGGGATAAGATCTGAGAAGGAATACACAAGGCTCAAGGCCAGGCTCGATGGACTCTATTTTATGGAAGCGGATAGATCTCTCTGGGATTTTTCGGCGAAACTTGCCTACGATCTGAGAAAAAAAGGAGTGAATGTTCCACATACGGATATTTTCATCGCTGCCTGCGCCCTGATGGAAGGAGCGATTTTGGTGCATGCCGATTCTCACTTCGATCTCATCGCAAAGCATGTGGATTTAAAGGTCGAAAGCTTTGTATCTATCATCAATGAATGACGTTTCAGTAACGGCACACCCTGCGCATGTTGCAACGTTTTTTTCCGCCTCTGTCTTGACTTTTCATGAGCAGACTGAATAAAATTACCTTTTTGAGGGGAACGAGATGAATATCCGGAAACTGGAGAGCCTTCTGGAAAAAGTCCAATCGGGAAAGACCTCCATCGAAGAGGCGATGGGTCAGTTGAAGTCCCTTCCCTTTGAGGATCTGGGATTTTCCCGGATCGATCACCATCGGAGCCTTCGCAAAGGCTTTCCAGAGGTGATCTGGGGAGAGGGGAAGACCACGAATGAGATTCTCTCCATCATGAAACAGCTTAAAGAGAAAGGGCAAAATATCCTTGCCACCCGCCTGGACGAAGAAAAGGCCAGAAGGATTCGCAAGGCCTTCCCCAAGAGCGAGTACCATTCGCGATCAAGGGTTCTCACCTACCTCACCCATCCGGTAGAGGTTACCGGAAAAGGGAGGATCCTGGTCATCACGGCCGGGACAACGGACATTCCTGTGGCCGAGGAAGCAGCCATCACAGCCCGCTTGATGGGAAACGAGGTGGAAACCGTCTACGATGTGGGCGTTGCAGGGATACACCGTCTTCTTCACGAACGGGAGAGAATGGAGGCAGCCCATGTTCTCATTGTCGTGGCGGGGATGGAAGGGGCTCTTCCCAGTGTGGTGGGTGGGCTGGTGAATAGACCGGTGATTGCCGTTCCAACGAGCATCGGCTACGGCACGAGTTTTGGTGGGATCACGGCCCTTCTGGCGATGCTCAATTCCTGCGCCTCGGGTGTGGCCGTGGTTAATATTGATAATGGATTTGGAGCAGGTTATATCGCCAGTTTGATCAATCGAAAGTGAAGAGATGATGGCCTCTCGGATAGATGAAGTGATATTGATCAAATTGATGAACGAAGGAATTCCTCTTGTCCTTCTCGTCGGCATTGGACTTGTCCTTTATCGCGGGTTGAAGAGGAATCAGCGGTTCCTCTTTGAAAGAGAAGATCTGCTAAGACGCTACCTCCTCTTTAGAGGAGACAAGCAGGCTCGCCTGAAGGTCTATGGAGAGGATGAAACGGTTTACCGTGAACTTCTCAAAACCCTTTCGACAAGCTGGAAGCATTTCAGGAAGAGTTATGACGAGTTCCGACACTCCTTTGCCAGGAATACCTCCAGGACAAAGCTATTCCTGCAGCTCATCTCGCTGTGCCTCATGATCAATACAGCAAGGGTTCTGGTAGAAGAATATTTTTTCTATGGTCTCGGGGATCGACTCCTTTATGCCGCAGCGCGAGAACTTTCAAACTACGTACTGGTCGTATTCAGTTTCATCTTGTTGAGGGTACAGACCCAGAAGATCCTCTCCCTCAAAGGAGAGGCAGCCAGAATGGATCGGGAAACCCTCTTCTTCCCGAATGACCTGTCGATCGGAGGGGAGAAAGAAGGGCTTTTTAATGAATTCGATCCCATCGAGGAACGACGAGAGGAAGATGGAAAAGAGGATCAAGATTATCACGGGGGAGTTGAAGGTCGAAGCGGAACTGAATGAATCGAAAACGGCCCAGTTGATCTGGGAGGCGTTGCCCATTGAAGGAAAGAACAATCTCTGGGGTGAGGAGATTTACTTTGCCATTCCGGTGAAGACGGGATCCGAACAGGGAGCAAGAGATGTCGTCTCCGCTGGAGAGCTGGGATATTGGCCCCCGGGGCATGCGTTCTGCATCTTCTTCGGTCCTACACCGGCGAGCCGGGGCGATGAGATTCGTGCCGCGAGCGCCGTCAACATCATTGGGAAGGTTTTGTCGGACCCGAAGGCTTTCCTGAAGGCCAGAGACGGTGCCAAGATCACCCTTGAAAAAGCATAGGGAAGATTTTCTCACCACGCTTTCCAATCTGAAGATGTCTCCAGACTTGCGCACTGCCTTAAGGCATTCACTATAGCTTGTTAAGGCGTTTTGCAAATTCCCCGAGGCCCATAAACTCTACCCTAATTTTGGCGAAGTGCTGTGCATAAAACTTGTCTACATCCTGGCAGACGATCCAATTCGGCCCCTCCGGATACTGGTTCCGAAAAGCCTTAAGGCCTGCGGGCTCGAAGTTCCTCGCTTTCCAGTTGGATTCAATGGCAATCGGTTTTTGACCGCGCAAGGTCAAGATGAAGTCAATCTCATGGCCTCTCTTGTCACGCCAGTAGTGGACGATGGGTGTCTGAAGACGGCTCTGCATCTCGTTCAGAACCCAATGCTCCCAGAGAAGACCCAGGTCTTCCTCTCGCAATTCGTGCCAACCGCGGAAATAGCACACAAAGCCTGTGTCAAAGGCGTAGATTTTAGGAGCGGAGATGATCTCCGATGAGCGCCGGGTCGAAAAAGGACGAACGACATGGGCAACCCAAGTGGCCCCTAACACGGCAAGGTAGTTTGTAATCGTGCCGCGACTGACTTCACAGGGTCCGGTAAATCGCGTTGCCTCAAAGACTCCGCCGCTCTGGAGAAAGATCAATTCCAGGAATCTCTGAAAAGAATAACGCCGTTCCAGCCGGAAGAGTTCCTGAATATCCTTGGCCCAGTAAGAATCAATCCATTCCTGGAAATCTGCTTCAGGAAGATCTTGACTCAGAAAAAATGGAGGCAATCCTCCTCGTAAAAACCGGTGGGAGAGATCCCGCTCCCCGAAATCCACGAGATCCTGAGACATCATCGGAGTCAGCCAGACCTGCGCCTTTCTTCCCGCAAGGGTGTCCCGGAAACGAGAGGATGCCTGAAGCGACGAGGAACCGGTGGCAATCGCTTTAATCGTGGGAAAGTGATCCACGATGATCTTCAGCAACTCAGAGGGATTGGGAAGGCGGTGGATTTCGTCGAGAACAAGATTCTTTCCTTGTAACTTCGAAAGAAAACCCTCGGGATCCTCCATCTGCCGACGAACTCTTGGAAGCTCGCAGTCGAAGTATTCGACGCCCGGCACGCTCTGGCAGAGATACGTCTTCCCAACGCGGCGCACCCCGGAAAGCCAGACCAGAGATTTCCGTTTCCATGCCGATTCCAGCAATTTCAGCCAGTAAGTCCGATGTACCATATGCAAGCAGTTTAGCATATAGTGCTACCAAATGCAAATCTACTTGCATTTGGTACGAATGATGTTACGGTATTTAGGGCGAAGGAAACCCGAGAATTAATCATGCAAGGAATGAGAGGCAGGCCATGGGATGCGGCCTGCCTCTCAAATCATGGGTCATCGGTTATGGTTGTAAGGAGTTGTAGATCTGTCCGTCATTCACGCAGGTTGATTTCTTCTGGTCGTGAGGGACACAAACGGACACCGATCCAGTGCAACTCTCACCGAAGCTGTCGACTGCCTGGAAAGCAATTTGATAGACCCTGCCGTTTCCTCCTCCTGCTCGCTCTGCCCGAAGAAGGACCTTATCCCCTTGAATTACTGCATCCGGACTTGTATCGCCATCACCTAATCCATTGACGGGCTCATCCTGGGTGACACCTGTTATGGAGATGGTCACCTGCTGCTTCTGCGGATCAGTAACATTAGCGATCTGGACAGGAATAAGTCCATGGTTTGGCGGCCAAAGGGTAGAGGGATTAGACTTTGCAAGGTCACAACGAGGAGGATCATTGACATTCTGAATTGAGATGGTTACATAAGACGGCTCTGAAACACAAAGCCCATCATCTACGAGAAGCTTAAAGACCAAAGTTGCTCCCCCACGATCTACAAAAGGAGCGATAAAATGGGGACTTGCGGTAGAAGCGTCAAGTAGATCAACCCGTAAACCAGAAGCCTGCGTCCAATTATAGTTCAACGAATCCCCATCAGGATCACTACTGTTAGATCCATTAAGGGTCACAAGACTCTTTTCATCCCTTGTCTGGGGTTCCCCAGCATTTGCAGTTGGGCAGTGGTTAACATTATCGACAAAGACTTCGCATTGTGCGGTTGCGCTAGCAAGTCCATCATCGACCGTTAGGGCAAAGGTGAGCATATCTCCTGCACGCCCAACGGAGGGAGCGGTAAAGGTAGGACTTGCTGCAGTGGGATCAGAGAGGTCAACTGAAGTTCCTCCGGTTTGTATCCATGAATAGGTAAAAGCGTCCATATCCGGATCATAACTGTCTCCCCCACTCAAGAGAACATTCGAGTCCCCTTCTCTAACGGTTGTAGGACACTCGATAACTGGTTTCGGTGGGTGGTTCACATTTGCAACGGTTATGTTTACAGTATCGGGTGGGCTATCGACCTGTCCGTCATTGACCGTGAGCTGGAACGTAAGAGTTGCCCCACCACGGCCCACTTCTGGGGCAGTAAAAGTGGGGTGGATTGGATCGAATAAATTGAGGTCAACAACAGGCGTCCCAGCAATTTGGCCCCAGGAACAGGTTAGAGGATCTCCATCCGGATCAGAACTTCCCGAGCCATCCAAGGTTACAAGACTCCATTCGTTCACTGTTTGGTCAGGACCTGCGTCAGCGACTGGATATTGGTTAGATAAAGTACCTTTTTCAACAACGTTTGTTATTTGAAGACGACTTCCGGGTTCTAGGAACCGACGATCGCCACCAATGACGTAAATCTCGTTGTTCAATACGACTGAGGAATGGTACATTCTTGGGAAAGTCAATTTATTACATTCGAGGTTTTGCCAACCCAAGTGGGGCGCTGATAAATCGTAGAACTCTACCGAATCTAGTACGGGTGCTTCGCCGCCAAGCACGAAAATTTTATTTCCAAGAGTTGCAACAGAATGATCACCTCTTGGAATATTCAAGGTCGGCCCAAAGTCCCAATCATCTTTTTCTGGGTCATAAATAAGTGTTTTGTTCGAAATACCATTCATATAAGCCACACCAGGCACATAAATCTTCTTATTATTTGCCACAGCTATGGAGTTGTAAATTGGCGCTGGTGGAGGCTTTTTGTCCACCCAACTGATGCCGTCCCACATCTTTAAAAAGATGGCCGGTGTCCCTGAAGGGTCCCTCCCACCCATGACATAGATCTTGCCATCTAATTCAACCGCAGCTGAGCTTTCCGTATACATTCCTATGGATGGAATTCCTTTCTCCCAACTCCAATACCAGTGGTCCTCCCTTGGATTGTATATTTCTATCGAATTCAAGGTGGGGTCCGACAGAGTTCCGCTATTTCCGTTGATGGCCCAAATTTCACCTTTATAAGACACGACGGCAGGATAGACTCTCCCTATATGAGCCCAGCCGCCATAACCGATCACTTCCCATCTCCCATATGGAGAATCAAGAAGTGGGTCAAAAGCTTCGGCCTCACTTGAATAACCGGCGCGACTACCTCCCCCAACGGCATAGATCTTACCGTCCAGAACAGCTGCGCCTAAAGCCCATTTTGCCTCCTGTAGATTAGCGACCGGGGTCCATTGGATGCAGGTTTCGGAAAAGGCAGGACTAACGAAGAGAAAAGACGCGAAAATTACAAGACAAGACAAGACAAGACAAGACAAGACAAGACAAGACAAGATTTTTACCCAAATGTTTGTTTTTCATTTTGTCCCCCTCCTTTAAGTGGAAAACCGCATAGAGCATAGCGCAAGAAACCTTAAGCTCGATTTCGCAACTGCTTCGCCAGAAAGGCGTCCCCAAACCACGTTTGGGAACCCGCTTTATTCACCTCCTTTCTGTGGGATGTCCTGGTTTGGCAGCCGGCCCCTCACCCTCGCCCTCTCCCCGAAGGGGCGAAGGAAATGGAGTGGGGCTGGTGTTTTTGTAATGCTACGATTAGACCAAATCAGAGGATAAGTCAAGAGAAATTTTTCAGAATGCTGACAGAAAAGTGAAATGGTGTAAAAAGATGGGAGGTCCAGGGGGGACTCCTATGGATTCAATTTGAAAATTGAACCCACGGACAAGTGTTTTAATGGGGCCTCGACCTCTTGAGGATGGCCATTCATTGCATGGCGGCAACGATGTCGATCTTTTTGGCAGCCGAAAGCCACTGGATTCCGGGTCAAGCCCGGAATGACAAACGAAATGAGACTTATCTCGTCATGCATAGGTCGCCGCCGAAGCGGGGGCGTATAGCAATACGCCCCCGCTGTTACTATAAACCTGACGGTATTTGGCCGAGAATTCCTGAAACAAGGCAGATCCTTTTTGTCTGTCGGTATCTCCCCGACAGACAAAATATCATCTCCATCTCTGCGCTCTTGGCGTCTCTGCGGTGAATTCATTTGAACTTTCGGCGGTAGCGCTCCAACTTGGCCCCTTTGATCAAGACATCCCTCATGATGTTCCTCGTCTCGTCATCATCAACCTTTTGAAGCTGAACCTCGATCTGCTTGAGGGTTTCCCTATCAAGAGTCTCGTTCTCCCACGATGAGGCTTGCGGCGAAGACGGTTGGGGCTGGGAAATTTGACCCACTCTGAACCGAATGTCCTGGATGACGGGCTCACCCAGGAAAGTATTTACCTTCTCAAGTAATGTTGATTTGAGAAACTGGAGCTGCTGTACCCAGGTGGAGTGGGAGACATCGATGAAGAGAATTCGGTTCCGGATCAGACGCGGTTGAGCCTGCTGAGCGATGGAGTCGCCAACGATCTCTTTCCAGCCGAAAAAAATGGAGTGGGTCTTCACATAGCCGTCAATCTCCAGGCCCTTCAGGGTGTCTTCAAGAATAGAACGAATCGGCTTCGGCTTTGCCATTGAATTTCACCACAGAGCCACAGCGCAGCGGAGATAGAGACAGGCCCAAAACCTCAGCCATGTTACCTGAAACAAATCATTCATGGCGGATACGTCACGGGTGAATGTTGAAAATCGCCTGTATTTCCCCTCTCCCGCTGGCGGGAGAGGGCGAGGGTGAGGGTGGGCATTGGGGTTTCCCCCTCACCTTAATCCTCTCCCCCTCGGGGGAGAGGAAATTGTGGGGCTACCTTCTAAGCATTTTTTGACGTGTCGATCCTTGGAAATAACGGGATCGGTTTGACCACCTTCGTTCCCGGTTTCAGGCCTCCCCAGGCGCCGTCCTCTTTCAAGTTCTTCTGCAGGATATCTCCGTCGATCCCGAGCTGAGACCACATCTTTTGGGCGGTCGATGGCATGAAAGGGGCAATGAGCAGGGCAATGATTCGAAGAGCTTCCAGGGTCTGATAGAGCACCGTTCCGAGCCTGGGTCGATCTTTTTCGTCTTTGGCCAGGGACCATGGAGCGATCTCATCGACATATTTGTTGGCCGCTCCGACGATCTCCCAGATCGAGGCCAGAACCTTGTTAAAGGCGAGATCATCCATCAGGGAGGAGAGTTGAGAAAGAACCTTAGCAGAAACTTTCTGCAACCGTTGATCGATCTCAAGGACTGAAGAAGGCGCAGGGACCACCCCATCAAAATACTTCAGGACCATACTTAACGACCGGCTGAAAAGGTTTCCCAGATCATTGGCCAGATCACTGTTAATGCGGTGAACCATGGCGGAGTGGGAGAAATCACCGTCAACCCCGAAAGGGACCTCCCGCATGAGAAAGTACCTGACGGCATCGACCCCGTAAGTATCGATCAGCCGGTTCGGCTCCACAACGTTCTGGAGGGATTTGGACATCTTCTTTCCCTCGATCGTCCACCACCCGTGGGCAAAAACCATCTTGGGAGGGGTAAGACCTGCTCCCCTGAGCATGGTCGGCCAGTAGACGGTGTGGGTTGTGAGGATGTCCTTTCCGATGAGGTGAGTGACTTCAGGCCACAATTCTGAAAACGGACTGTCCTGAGAGCCATAGCCAATCCCGCTGACATAGTTGATCAGGGCATCGAACCAGACATAGGTCACGTATTCCGTGTCAAAGGGGATTTCGATCCCCCAGATCAACCGTTTCTTGGGCCTTGAGATACAGAGGTCTTCGAGAGGGTTTCGAAGAAACCCGAGGATTTCATTTCTTCTCGACAGGGGGAGGATGAACCGGTCATTTCGTTCGATATGATCAATCAGCCAGGACTGATACTTGCTCATCCGGAAGAAGTAGTTACTCTCCGAGATCTCGATGGCCGGCCGAAGGCAGTCAGGGCACTTCCCTTCCACAAGATCCTTCTCCGTCCAGAATCGCTCACAGGGGACGCAATACCATCCCTGATAGCTGTCCTGGTAAATCTCGCCACGGTCGTAAAGGTCCTGAAGGATTCTCTGAACGACCTTTTTATGTCGGTCTTCGGTCGTGCGGATGAAATCCGTATTGGAGATGTCGAGCCTCTTCCAGAGGGCCTGGAATCGGATGACCATTTCATCACAATGGGCCTTTGGATCAACCCCTCGCTCCTGGGCTGCCTTCTCCACCTTCTGGCCGTGCTCATCCGTGCCGGTGAGAAAGAAGACCTCGTAGCCTTCGAGCCGTTTATAACGGGCGAGGATATCTGCCGCAACCGTCGTGTAGGCATGGCCGATATGAGGGACATCATTGACGTAGTAGATGGGGGTTGTGACATAGATCGTCTTCTTAGAGCTCGGATGCATGGATGGTCACCTCTCCCCCCTCCTCCAGCTCGACGGTCACCGTCTGGTTCAGCACGTTCTGACGGATAATCTTGCCCTTACCGGAGCGGGTGACAACAGACTTCCCCACCTTGGGCAGGTTTTTCTTCAATTCGCAGTACGTGGGATATTCGTAGGCCAGGCAGCACATCAGGCGGCCGCAGATCCCGGAGATCTTTGTCGGGTTCAGGGCGAGATTCTGCTCCTTGGCCATCTTGACGGAGACCAGATCGAACCGATTCAGGAAGGACGAGCAACAGAGCTCTCTCCCGCAACCTCCGATACCGCAGACCATCTTGGCCTCATCCCTGACACCGATCTGCCGCATCTCAATCCGCATCTTAAACTCTGCAGCCAGGTCTCTCACCAGTTCCCGGAAGTCGACCCTCTTCTCGGCGGTGAAGTAAAAGAGCGTTTTGGAGCGATCAAGGAGGACCTCTGTCTTGACCAGTTTCATGTTCAAGCCCTTCTCTTCGATCTTCTTGAGGCAGAACTGGAAGGCCTGTTTCTCCATTTCCTGATTCCTCTGGAGTTGCTCCAGATCCTCGGGGGTCGCTTTCCGTATTACCTTTCCAGGATTTTTGACGAGGAGTCGCCGCTCTTTATCATAGGGCGGATTGAGGACTTTTCCGAGAACGAGACCCTTCTCCGTTTCCACGATCACACTCGCTCCAGGCTCGAGAGCGAGATCCGTGGCGTCAAACTCCTCTGCTTTTCCATTGACCAATTTAACAAGAACCAAACGAATCATCTTGATTATCCTTTTCTTTATCCTTCGGCCCAGGAGAGCATCATCGCCTCAAGGGCCAGAGCGGTATTTGCATTCCCTCGAATAGGACTGATGGCAGCGATGGTTTGATGGACAGCATCCAGGCGCTTCATGAGAGCCGGGAGACTCCATCTGGAAGACAGGGCTTCCATCGCCTCCGAGAGGTCGGTATGGATCAGTTTCGAGGGATCCTTTAACGTCTTACCCAGGATCAAATCCCGGAGTAGCGTTCTCGCAACCTCCAGAACGAGGATAAGATGGTCGCGCTGAGAGGGTAAGGATTCAATCCACCGTTCTATTCTCTCGAAAGAAAATGTTTTTAACCCAACCCAATCCTTCAGGAGTTCCTCTCTTGGAATTCCGGCTACCTTTTCCCGGAGTTCGAGCGCCTTTCCAGGACTGCCTTCGGAAAGGGAAGCCAAGAGATGGGCCTCCGGTTCCTCCAATTCTTTTTGGTCGACCAGCCATCCGGAGACTAAGGAAACAGGAAGGGGGTTAAAACGGATTGCCTGGCATCGGGAAAGAATGGTAGGGAGCACCAGCCCGGGATGGTTGGCCAGGATGATCAATACCGTGTGCAGGGGCGGCTCCTCCAGAGTTTTGAGAAGAGTGTTCGACATGTTCGGAGCCATCCGATCGACCGCGGTCAGGATGCAGACGCGACGCCGGCCTTCGTAAGGCCGATAAGAGAGATCCCGCTGCATCTGGAGCACCTGCTCTTTTTTAATCGTTTGATTCTCCGGCTCGATGAGCAGGACATCGGGATGGAGACGGTGATCAATCTTTCTGCAGGAGAGGCAAAGGTTGCATGCATCCTCTCTTTTCCCGTCAGCAAGGCAGTTCAGGGCTTTTGCAAACTGGAGGGCAACCCACTTCTTCCCGATTCCTTCACTCCCCCAGAAGAAGTAACTATGGGCAACCCTGTCATTTCGGATCGCCCGCTGTAATCGTTCTATCGCCTTTTCATGTCCCAAAACGTCTTTGAAAGACATCACTTACCCAATTGCAGATTTTAGATTGCAGATCGCAGATTGAAAGAGATCCAATCTGAAATCTCAAATCTGAAATCTGAAATTCCTCGTCCCGCCAATCAATTTGTCAATGGTTCGACGGATTTCCTCAAACACTTTCTCCTCCCCCGGGCGGGTGTCGATCACCTTCACCCGTCGGGGTTCTTTCAAAGCAACAGCCAGATAACCCTTTCTCACGCGACGGTGAAACTCGAGGGCCTCCCTTTCAAATCGATCTTCCCTTCCCTGTCTCGTACCTTGATTTCGCTGGACCGCCCGCTTCAGCCCGACATTGGAAGGGCAGTCGAGAAGAAAAGTGATGTCAGGTTTGGTCCCCTGGGTGGCGAGGCGATTGAGCCTGTCAATCAGCCTCAAGTCAATTCCCCGGCCGTATCCCTGATAGGCGATACTCGCGTCGCAGAAACGGTCGCAGAGAACCACGGCCCCTTTTTTCAGCAGGGGGTTGATAACCTCTTGGACGTGCTGAGATCGGGCAGCTTCGTAGAGAAGAAGCTCTGTCAGAGGGTCCATCCCGTGATGGTCCGGGTCCAACAGGATCTTTCTGATCTTCTCACTGATAGAACACCCTCCCGGTTCCCGGGTGATGACGCAGGGGATACCTTTTCGGGTCAGGTGTTTCTTCAGCCGTTGGATCTGCGTCGTCTTTCCGCTACCCTCCACGCCTTCAAAGGTGATAAAAAAAGCCAAATCTCCTCTCCGGTCAAAAATCAAATAAGTATTTGAAATCTCAAACAAACTATAATGGAATCCTTCGTCAATTGTCAAGGCGGAGAGGCTGAGATGAGGGATTCTTTCTTAGGGATAATCGCGCAGGAAAGGGCCTTGGGCCACGCTATCACGTCATAGGCTGCCCGAACGCTGAAAAAGAAGGGCTCGGAAGGAATCGACCAGGGTTCGCCCCTGAGCGTTTTCGAATTCCTTCAACCAATGTAACACATAATGAGATAGGAGTTTTTCCGATTCGAATGGAATTCGTCCTTCAAACCGTGTAAATCCAACCAAAGCGGTCTACCCGTTCTCCATAGTGGAGACCGGTTATCTCGTCATACAAATTCTGTGCTAACGGTCCAATCTTGTTATCGTTTATGACGATCTTCTTTCCTTCGTGGTGGATCTCCCCTACCGGTGAGATCACAGCGGCGGTACCCGTTCCAAAAGCCTCCTGTAACCTTCCCTCTTTCGAAGCAGCATAAACTTCATCAATGGAAATTCTTCTTTCAGAAACGTTAATCTTCCATTCCTTTGCGAGATGGATCACGGAATCCCGGGTCACTCCCGGAAGAATCGTTCCTTCCAGGGGGGGCGTGATCAATTCGTTATCGATGAGAAAAGCCATATTCATCGTTCCTACTTCCTCGATATATTTTCTTTCAATTCCGTCAAGCCAGAGGACCTGAGTAAACCCCTTCTTTTTGGCTTCGTCGGCGGGAAGAAGGGTGGCGGCATAATTCGCAGGCGTTTTCGCGGCCCCGAGCCCTCCCCTTGCAGCGCGGATGTATTCCGTGCAGGTCATCAATCTCACGGGATTCATCCCCTCTTTGTAGTAGGCCCCAACCGGAGAAGTGATGACCATATAGCGGTACGTTTCGGATACCTTGACTCCGAGAAAATTATCCGAGGCAAAGATAAAGGGCCGGATGTAAAGAGAGTAGCCCTTCTTCCTGGGTATCCATTCCTTATCCAACCGGATCAGTTCCTTCAGTCCCCCGATAAAGAGGGAAAATTCCATTTCGGGAATACAGAGTCTTCGGCACGAGAGGTTCATTCGTTCATGATACTTCTCGGGGCGAAACAGATGGATGGCCCCGCTTCTGCCGTAAAAAGCCTTGAGGCCTTCAAAAATAATCTGCCCGTAATGGAGCGAGCAGATGGCGGGAGAGACCTCAATCGTTCCAAAGGGAAGAATTTGAGGGGGAGCCCATTCTCCATCCCTGTAATCCATGCTCAGCATGTGGTCTGAAAAAACATCTCCAAATCCCAGATGCTCGAAATCGATCTGATCCCTTCTGCTCTGCTTTGTCTTCGTGATCTCCATTGCCCGGCACCTCTCTACGGAAGTTTTTTGAGGAATAAGACTCGACCCTTCGTGACGAAAAAATCGACAACGCATATTATAACTCCATAATTGAAAAAGTAAAATTGAAAAATTTGAGATGTCCCGTGGGGAAAAAACCGTGGAGACGTGGCATGTTATTAACCGTCTCATAATAGAACCAACAAAGGATCTCCCTCGCCCGCCCTGGCGGGCGAGGGTGGGGGTGAGGGTGGAACCGTGGGAAACCCCTCACCTCAATCCTCTCCCAGAGGGAGAGGAAAACTTTGTTGACCCATGTCAATACTAAAATGAGACTCTTAATACGTCTCTACGATTTGCTTATTTCAGGGGAAGCGTATATAAAGAACGTAATTATTACCCGTGACGAACAATCCCATCGACTGAGGATGAATTCTTGTAGGGGCACAGCATGCTGTGCCCTCTCGAAAGTGAGGCCCCCATGGCACAGGATGAAAAGATCGTTGATGGCTTTCGATTTCTTCCGCCGAGTCTGAAGGCCTGGGTTCAAATCTTCATTCAGGAAAGGGAGTACAGAGGGCCGATTCCATGGACGCCGTTGTCTAAACCGCTGAGTAAGACGACCATTGCCCTGGTGACCAGCGCCGGTATCAGCCTGAAAACAGATCCGCCTTTCGACATGGAAAGGGAGAAGAGAGAGGCCACGTGGGGGGATCGTTCCTTTCGAACCATACCGAGCGGGACAACTGAAAAAGAGATCGACGTCAATCATCTCCATATCAACACCAATTATATCAGGCAGGATATCAACGTCATGTTACCCCTCAGCCGAATGGCCGAGCTTGAAAGGGAAGGAATCGTTGGCGGTCTTGCTCCGACAGCCTACTCCTTCTATGGCTTTCAGTGGGAGAACACCGATTTCCTCCAGGAAGCCATAGCCCCCATTTCGAGTAAGATGAAGGTTGAGGCAGTGGAGGTCGTGCTCCTGACCCCGGCCTGACCCTTCTGTTGCCAGTCCGTCGGACTGGCCGCAAGATTTCTGGAAGAGAAAGGGTTCTCCACGGTTGTTCTCTCTCCCACCCATGAATTCAATAGGGCTGTTGGCATACCGAGGACGGCAGCCATTGAATACCCTTATGGCAGGCCGGTTGGACAGGTAGGAGATCGAGAAGGTCAACGAAGAGTCCTTCTGGAGGCGCTCTCGGTCCTTGAAAAGGCAAAGGAGCCTGGAGAGGTCTGGCACCTTCCTTTTACCTGGCATGAGGAACCCAAGAAGACCGAGTGGCAACCTCCTGAGATGTCCCCTTTGATTAAGCACTATCTGGAGGATATTAAAGAAGCCCGGAAAAAGATGGGCACGTAATGAAACAAAACGGGGAAAGGAAAGACAGGGATACCACGGGACTGGGAAAGGGTACAAAGAACGAAAGTCTCCTATTCTCTTCGGAAGAGAATGTCGCCGTAATAGGCTGTTGCCGATTCACCGGTGTTATCCGTATCCGTCATGATTGCGACACCGGAGATCATCGGCGGCTCCTCGCCAAAAGCTCGCAGATAGTCCTCATAGACGTTTCGTTCCTCGCTCACCCACTGGTTGAGCTTAAACTGGCCGCTTTCCATGACGATCATTTTGACCCGGTCGGTAAAGGGATTGGGAACGATTGTGCCCGGCAGGGCCGTGCTTTCCCAGATGTAGTTGATCGCTCCGAGGGGTGGGTATTGTCCGTAAAGTAATCTTACAGCCTCGTACTTTGCCTTTTGAAATAAACCTACTTTGCTCGGGTCATACTCGAAAGTAATATAGATTCGTGCGGGGTAATCATCCCCGTCCTTCCGATGAACATCACCCTTTTTCAGGATATTACTCACCTTCCACCGCCACTCCACCACAGGGTATTCCCTCAGGTTGATCTTGATCTCCCGGACGAGGCCAGAGGCCGAGGCCTCAGCCTCAGCCTTGATCACCACTACGTCGTCATCCCGGACAAGGGTGTAAACCGTGTGCCGTTCGATCTTTTTAAAAGTCAATGGTTTCCAGCCCGGAGGAAGAGAATCCCCAATTGGAGCGGCCGAAAAATTCCCCACCTCAATCACCGATGGTGTTTCGGCGCAAAGAGTCGAGGAAAGAGCCAACAGAGCGACCGTCAGAACCGTGACTCCGTATCCTTTCTTCATCCAGAGGAGGAACTTCTTCAACCCTCACCTTGCTGCCCGTAGAGACGTTGCATGCAACGTCTCTACCACAAACCATCGGGGAAATCCCTTCAATCGCCTTCTCTTATACAATCCTTCACGGGCGAGGCAAACATCGCCCTTGAACGAGGATCCAAACCGGAAGGAATAAGATAGCCATATCCATCCCGGATCAGGCGCTCCGCGTCCTCGGGCCGGTCGACATCCCACCGTGTCGGGAGTTCATGCCATCGCCACCTCAATTCACGGAGACGGATGCGCGTCTCTTCCATAACCGATTCCGTTCCCCATGAGATTCCCGCGAACAGCTCGGGGGCATATCGTCTCAAACCGATCAGGACATATCCTCCATCTTCCGCAGGGCTGATGATTGCATCAGCCCCGGCACGGAGGACGGAGATCCCTTCTCTAAGGTCATCCTCGGTGACCGAAGGACAGTCTGTTCCCATGAGCAGAGCATAAGAGGATGCTCTCAATGTCTCCCTCAAGGCATGTGCCATACGCCTGCCCACATCTCCATCCACCTGGTGATGAAGTTGCACTGAGAATTCCCTGCCACATCTCCTAAAAAAAGGATGTTCGACAGAGGGTGCACACCAAAGTTCCACTGGTCCCACGTCCGAAGCGACTGCGGTCTTAAGGCAGTGTAAGACAAGTGCTTCGTGAAGGGCTGCTCCACGCGCGGGGCCGAGGGACGGCGCCAGGCGGGTTTTCGCCTCACCTGGGATGGGCGCTTTAGCGAAAAGAATGAAGTGGCATTCCGTCCTTTTCATCTATGTGAGCATTACCTATTCTTATGGCTGCATTCCTCCAAAGAAGGGTCAGCCTGCGAAGAGGGTTGGCTTTTCATAAAGCCGTGCCAGACGCGCCGGGTTCGCACCGAGGAAGTAAGCGAGTCGCAAAGACCACATGAGAAGAATCGTTCGAACAACACCGTTCTTCTCCCAGCGCCGGCTGGACGTGAACACCTTTTCCCGTAAGCAAAGGGGCGGCCCGTATTTCTTCAAACGTCTGCTCAGGGTGACATCTTCCATAAGATCGATCTCCGGAAAACCGCCGGCAGCTTCAAAAACGGCTCGCTCTACAAAGATCCCCTGGTCGCCCGTGGCGATCCCCGAGAGCCGGGACCGGAGATTCATCAGGGCCTCGACGGCCCGAAGGAGAAAATGGTTTCCGGACAACCGGACGTCGAAACGGCCCCAGTGTCTTCTCAGGTTCTTCATCCCGGTCAGAATCAGATGATCTGCCTCTCCTGGCAAACAGGTATCTGCGTGGAGAAAGAGGAGGACATCCCCTCCCGCAATCGACGCACCGCCATTCATCTGCCGGGAGCGACCCGAACGGCTCTGGATCACCCGGTCCGCGAGAGTCTCAGATAATGCTGCCGAGCCATCGGTACTCCCTCCATCCACCACGATCACCTCGTGGCCCGCCTGCCGAAGGAGCTGAAGGGCCGAAAGGGTCTTCGTAAGGACCGCACCCTCATTCAGTACCGGAATAATAATAGAAAGCCGTTCCTTCATAGGTCGTTCAATCTGAAATCGGAAGGCTGCAATCTAAAATCAGTGAAGGGCTCCTCCGCAACTACTCCCCTGTCCTGCCGTGCAGCCGTAGCAATGGTCCCAGACCGCAATAGAGAAGCCTTCGATGTTCATCCCTGTAAGTTCTGTCAGGTGCAGTCTCGTTTTACCTTCGATCGCGAGAGGCAGGCCAAGCATCTGATTAAAGTCGCAGTCATAGACATAACCCTGCCAGTCGATGCTTACCAGGGATCGGCACATCACGGAATCGAGGTTGCCCTCCCGGTGTCCCTCCCGGAGGAGCTTCATATAGTTAGAGAATTCGCCGTTTGAAACGAGCATCGTCCCAAATCGGTTAATGGGCATGTTGGCAAAAGTATAAAGGTGGTTAAAGACGATTCCATAACGCTCGCCTAATTGTTTCCTGTAGTCTTCTTCGAGCATCTTCTGCGGGGGCGGAAGGAGAGGTCCGAGGGGATTATAGACTAGATTCAGCAGCCATCCCGATCCGTCCCGCCCGTAGCCCAGTTGATTGAGCCTCTGAAGAGCGTGGATGCTCTTCTGAAAGACCCCCTTGCCCCGCTGGCGATCTACATTCTCCTGGAGATAGCAAGGCATAGAGGCTGTAACCTCGACCTGGTGTTCTGTCAGGAATTCTGCCAGGTCTTCCTGTCCGGGCTCTTCGAGAATGGTGAGATTGCACCGGTCGATGACATGAACGCCTATCCCGCACGCCTTGTCCACCAGCTCCCGGAAATGGGGATTCAGTTCAGGAGCCCCCCCTGTGAGGTCGAGCTTTTTCGTGCCCGACGAGCATAGATAGGCAACGATAAGATCAACCGTTTGCCGCTCCATCATCTCCCTGCGATCAGGTCCTGCATTGACATGGCAGTGGAGGCATTTCTGGTTACATCGATAACCGAGATTGACCTGGAGGGTTTCAAGACGCCCGCGCCGGATGGGCGGAAAGTCGGAGATCTGGTATAACGGCAGTATTGCATTCATGGACTTCTCCTCTTTGATCCTTGGTTTGCTTCTCCAAATCCTCTTCCATTGGGAAAACGGACAATCTTTGGCGGATCATTCTAAGAAATTTTACAGTGCCACGAGGTCACTTTCAAGGAATTTCTCCCATCTACGGGGGTTCTCTTAGCAAAATACAGTGATTACCCCATTTACGGCTTCTCCGGATCCCCAATACAATTCGTTTAGGGGCTCTCGCCACGAAGGATTGAGGTCCCCGGAGGAGGAAGGTAGACATGTTTTTCCTGAGGCCGATTATCCTGAACAGAGGGCAGCGGTCGCCTGCAGCCTTGGAACAGCCTGTTGATATTGCGTTGACCCTTGCAATGGCCGATTTAAAGGCACAGTTCATCGATCTTGAGCGCGGCGTGGTTCACTATAAGGCCATTCGAGGATCTGAAGCGTATGAGCGCTACAAGGACCTGTCGCGGGGGCTCAAGTCATTCGATCTCCGGTCTCTTGAGAAGAGGGAACAGAGGCTTGCCTTTTGGATCAACATTTACAATACGGCCGTGATTCATGGAGTTATCGAGCTCGGCCTCAAGGCCTCCGTCAGAGAGGTTGGCCGGTTTTTCGATCGGATCATCTATGAAATTGGGGGTTATCGTTTCTCGCTCAACGAGATCGAGCATGGTATCCTCAGGGGAAATCGGAGACATCCCTATCGGCTTCTGAGGCCATTTGGGGGAAGAGATGCCCGGGTGAATTTCGCCGTGATCCCCATGGATCCGAGGATCCATTTTGCTCTGGTCTGCGGCGCTCGCTCCTGCCCGCCCATCGGTTTTTATGAGGCGGAGCAGATCGATTTCCAGCTTCAGCTCGCCGCGACAAGTTTCGTCAACAGCCCTCAGGTCAGGATTCTATCCCAGGAGCGAACCGTCCTCATTTCCATGATCTTTAAGTGGTATCGGCCGGATTTCGGAGGAAGCGATCGATCCCTGGTCGACACTCTGCTCCATTTCCTTGACGAGGGGGAGGATAAAGAATTTCTTAAGCAAAATAGAGAAAGAACTCGGATCCGGTATCAACCTTATGACTGGAATTTGAATGAATAGGACGCGGCACCGGGTCAGGACCGATGCTGCCGAGGTTTCAAACGAGTCAGAATTGGAGGTGACGAGATCTATGAAGAAGATATTCGCGCTGGCTGTGATGATAGTCTTTATCATGACGGGATGCCAGAAGGCTGAAACCGCTCAGAAGGGAAGGGGAGAGAACATGGCTAAAGAGGATAAGCGATTACACATCGCCACATTTGCCGGAGGCTGTTTCTGGTGTACGGAATCCGATTTCGAAAAGGTGCCCGGTGTTGCGAAAGTGATCTCCGGCTATACCGGTGGCGGGAAAGAGAACCCGACGTATAAAGAGGTATCCTCTGGGACGACGGGACATGTTGAGGCGGTTCAAGTCTACTATGATCCGTCTGAAGTAACCTATGAGGAGTTGCTCGACTTTTTCTGGAGGCATGTCGATCCAACGGATCCCGGGGGACAATTTGTCGATCGGGGGGCTCAATATCGGAGCGGCATTTTTTATCATGATGAGGAGCAACAAAGATTGGCAGAAAAGTCGAAGGAAGAGCTGAGCAGATCAGGGAAGTTCGATAAACCGATGGTCACGGAGATCTTGAAGTTCACCAAATTCTATGAGGCAGAGGAGTATCACCAGGATTATTATAAGAAGAACCCTCTGCGATACAAATTTTATAGACACGGTTCAGGCCGGGACCAGTTCCTGGAGAAAGTGTGGGGAAAAGAGAGGGAAACGGTGACAACGGAAAGAGCAGCGAAGTCCTACACGAAGCCGGATGACGCTACCTTGAGAAAAATTCTGAGCCCGCTCCAGTACGAGGTAACTCAGAAGGAGGGGACCGAGAGGCCCTTCCAGAACGAATACTGGAATAACAAGAAGGAGGGCATTTACGTTGACATTGTCTCAGGGGAGCCCCTGTTCAGTTCTCTCGATAAGTATGATTCCGGGACGGGTTGGCCAAGCTTTACCAGGCCCCTCGAACCCGCAAATATCGTTGAAAAGGAAGACAGAGGCTTCTTCGTGAAGCGTACCGAGGTAAGGAGCAAACACGCCGATTCCCATCTGGGCCATGTGTTTCCCGATGGACCGGAGCCGACAGGGCTTCGGTATTGCATGAACTCTGCTGCCTTGAGATTCGTTCCCAAAGAGGATCTGGAAAAGGAGGGCTACGGAGAATACTTGAAACGTTTCACGGAAAAGTAAGGCCCTCTTCTTGAGCGGTATGGCAGGGGCTTTCAAGCCCCTGTCACTGCCATGAACTGGTCACAGCTTCCCCGTTGCGCCATAAGCCAATTTGTAAATATAATCACTTCCCCTCGCAAAATGCCTGTTTCACCGTATTATTATGTAGAAAATAGCACCTTTGCACGGTTCGGGTCAGGAGACCCGAACCTACCCCGGGTAGTCGCAGGTCTCCTGACCTGCGGATCCGGATGTTTTCATGGTTCGAGGGTGCCCTCCGGGCATG
>Ga0209777_10001060_pt1 | contig 41854 bp, 36 predicted proteins | sample FrelakmetHBP12HB_FD_187147 | JGI IMG/M metagenome (GOLD analysis project Ga0209777, IMG submission 187147) | Freshwater lake sediment microbial communities from the University of Notre Dame, USA, for methane emissions studies -HBP12 HB (SPAdes)... | ecosystem: Environmental > Aquatic >...
TCCGATCTATTGGCGGGAGAAAGAACGAAGGGAGAATTCCATGCCCCGCTTCCATCAAATCCGTTCAACTCGTAAAATGAAGCTCCCCGGTCATTTGAACCGTATATGTGTTCTCCAAACCGGTCGACCGCATACGCATAGTGGTCATCGGACTGGTTAATGGCCGTCCATCCGACTTCGTCGGTTACACTGCTGTTCCATGTCGATGACCCAAGATATCTGTATCCGGGTATATGGTCCTGACATTGTCCCATCGCCAGGAGCGAATCCGTTTTGGAGCAGGAAAAGCCGTTGTAGAACTGTCCGGTTTGCATACCGTAACCGACATCGACGAAACTTGCGCCAAAATCATCGGAGCGATAAACTCCATCGTCATTAACGACATAAAGGATATCGGGGTTCGTTGGATGATGCGCATAGTTATGATTGTCGGCGTAGCCGCCCGCAACGCTGAAAAACGTACGTCCCCCATCCATGGATTTACTTCTGTAAACGCACGCCTGGACAACTTGAGTTGAGTCGTCGGGATGCACGGCGACGAAGTGAGAATACCATCCCTGTCCGCTTCCGGGATCACCAAAAATAGGATTATTGTTATTATCGCTCAGCTCGACCCAGTTCGCTCCAAAATCGTCTGTGCGCCAGAGGCTTCCGACACCGGTCGTACTGTCCGCAACACTCGTGTAGACGACATTGGGATTTGCACCGTACATTTCCAGCCGGGCTTTTCCCGTAAATGCCGGGATTGCGTTGACCTTACCCCAATAACGTCCGCCGTTCAGCGTCCGGAAAATGCCCGTCAGAGGGCTGTTCAGGTCGCCGAACGAGGCCATTATCTTGTTAGTGTCCAGAGGATTGATGATGATATCTTCACCCAGTTCCGGCCCACCCAGGTCCACACCAAGGACAACATTCCATGACTGGCCGGCGTTGACAGATTTATAGAGACCTTCCGTAGTCGCGGCCCAGATAGTGTTGTGATTGAGAGGGTTCATTTTCATCGCCTCGACACCCCTCTGATTGTTGTACGACCAATCGAGGCTCTTCGTCCATGTCTCTCCTCCATCGACCGTCTTCAAAATTCCAATGCCGTAACTCCCGCGCATCGTCCGCAACGCGACGCCCCCGTTGACCGCCTGGTAACCATACACTTCGCCCGTCCCAATGTAGATGACGTTCGTATCGGTGGGGTCGATAACAATTGCCCCGATGCCGAGAGCGGGATATCCAAGCTTCACCTGCTTCCAGTCCCCTGCAACCCCGCCGCTGTACGATCGCCAGAGTCCTCCGCTCGCACTTCCGATGTACAGGGTGTTCGGGTTCAATGGATTCAGCGCGACACTGATGGTCCTACCCTGGAGATTCATCGGTCCAATCGGATCCCAGGTACCCCCTGCGGTCAACGCGTTGGTGAATTCCTTCTGCTTGGCTTTCGCAAGTTGATATGACCGATAATACTTATCCGCCGGGATGTCCTTGTTCGGGTAGGCACGGGAGCGAGTCCAGAAATCGAGGGCTTGCATGGCACCCGATCTGCCTTTCTCCGCTTGTTCTTCACTTGCTACAAATCTTCGATAGCGATTTGAGTTGACGAGAGCAGCGAAAATGAACACAAAAACCGCTAAGCTGATTGCCAGGGTAACGATGCGTCGCATAAGAGGTCCTTGTCAAGAAGGTGTGCTTGAGTTAGAGTTAAATGTCCGCGTATCCAATAAGTGAAAGAACGGGCGCTGAAGCCGGATACAACACTCCATCGCATCAAGTTGTGAGAACCGTATCAGAAAATGGTACGAAAAAAATCGGGAAGTATCAAGCCACTTCGGTGAGAATTTGAATAAATAAAAGCGTAGATTACAGTATGCATACTACCGGTTTCACTGCAATTCAAGCCATCCAGGCGATTCTTGCCCCCGCCTTGGGCATCTCCGCAGTCGGATTGCTTCTCCTCGGTCTGCTAAACAGGTATTCCAACCTTATTACCCGCATTCGCCTGCTCACGGAAGAGAGGCGAAAACTCACGAAAGTGCTCATCGAGAAGGCCGGCGATCTGGCCTACACGGACAACGTCCGCTACATGAGTGTCCGGAAGCAAGCGGATGATCTGGTGGCGCGATGTGCATTGGCCCGCAATTCAATCCTGTCGTTGCAGGCGTCTGTCGCGATGTTCGTCCTCGCCTCACTGGCCATAGGACTGGATTTGTTTGTGAATGTGGAGACCCTTGAGCGTGTCGCCCTCATCATTTTTATGGCAGGAATGGGGGGCGTTCTTGTCGGCATACTGTTCGCGGCAATCGAGGTGTACCGGTCATTCAAGATCGTCCTCATCGAGGTGAAGGCCGAGGAATAAGCTTCGGCCTCCGTCGGAGAAATTCTGCGGTCAGAGTCCTTCCTGCGCGAGCACATACACGAGTGTCGCTATTGACGCGGCTCCGAGTTCCAGCTCTCGCTCATTGACCTTGTCGATCGTATCATTATCGGAGTGATGGTAGTCGAAGTATCGCTGTCCATCCACCCTCAATCCAATCTGAGGAACTCCCTTCCGTGCAAGAGGCGAGATATCGGCTCCGCCGCCGCCCTTTCGGATGCGGTCAGCGTCGATCGGCTCGAAAAGATAAGCCCAGCGAGCGATCTTCTCGAACCGTACGGAATCCGTGCTCACCCCAAACCCTCGCGGTGTGAATCCTCCGGCGTCCGATTCGAGGGCTGCGATCTGTTTTTCACCGGGGCGTTCTTTCGCGGCATACGCTTCCCCTCCCCGAAGTCCATTTTCTTCGTTGATGAAAAGCACCGCGCGGATTGTTCGTTTCGGCTTCAGTCCCATATCCTTCAATAGCCGCAACGCTTCGATGGAGTGCGCGATCCCGGCGCCGTCGTCGTGTGCCCCCTGACCCTTGTCCCAGCTGTCAAGATGTCCCCCGACGACGATGACCTCATCGGGTTTCTCCGTACCCGTCAGCTCGCCGACCACGTTGGCCGATTCCACGTCGGGGAGAGTCTTGCATGTCAATTTCAGATACACGGTGACGTTTCCTTCTTTGTTCAAAAGGTCATCGAGAAGATTCGCGCCGACAGTACTAATCGCGGCAGCGGGCACTTTGGCGATACTATCGACGTAGCCCATGGCACCTGTATGAGGGACGTCATCGATTCTCGATGTCATTGACCGCACCAGCGCTGCAACACCTCCGACTTTGGCGGCTTCTACCGCGCCCTGCCCCCGCTGGTTGACAGCGCCGCCATACATTTCAAAAGAGTTCAGTTTGCTCCTGTCAAACGGCCTGTTGAAAAAGATGATTTTCCCTTTTGCCTTGTCTTTTTGCGCTTGGAGTTCCTCGAACGATTTTACTTCGAGCACCTCGGCTGTTATCCCGCCTTCCGGAGTCGCAATACTACCACCAAGGGCACAAATCTTCAGGGGAACATTCCCCAATGATTTGGAGGAGACGATTGACGCTTCTTCAAGAGGACCACGGACCCAGTGAGGCACCATTGCCATTTCCAGATGAACCTTGTCAAACCCCAGGCGCTCCATCGTCCTTTTTCCCCACTCGACCGCTTGATCGGCCTGCGGCGAACCGCTGACTCTCGCCCCAACCCTGGTCGTCAATTCCGTGAGCAGCTCATAGGCCTTCCCTGAGGCCAATCCGGTGGAGAAGATCTTTCGAGCAAGCAACTCGTACTCGCGGGCTTTTGCCGTATCCACCGGTTGCGCCGGCAAAGTCATCGAAAGAATTGAATGCACAAGGAGGGCAACAGACAGTTTGTTAAGCTGGGTCAGCATGGGACTCACTTTCAGAATAGTTGGTAGAGGTTAATAATTTCGAGTAGTTCCTAGGAATAGTAAATCGGGGACATCAACTCATTTGCATCATGCGGCGAATCGGTACCAACGCCCGCTCGATGAGCCCGTCGTCCATTGTGATTTCCGGCGAGCGATTCTTCATGCAGGAATACAGTTTTTCCATGGTATTCAGTTTCATGTAGGGACACTGGTTGCAGGCACAACTTTCTTCGGGCGGCGCTGGAATAAAGGATTTCCCGGGACAAGCCTTCTGCATCTGGTGAATAATACCCGTCTCCGTGGCCACAATGAATTCCATATCGGGGCTTTGCTGGACAAATCGCAGGAGAGAACTCGTCGAGCCGATAAAGTCCGCCTGGTCCAGGACGACTTCTTCGCATTCCGGGTGGGCAATCAGTCTGGCCGACGGGTATTGCGTTTTCAGGTGCAGAAGCTTCCGCGCGCTGAATGTTTCATGAACGACACACGTTCCTTGCCACAGGAGCATTTGCCGTCCCGTTTTCTTCACCAGGTAACCTCCGAGATTCCTATCGGGAGCGAAGAGAATTGGCTTGCCGGCCGGAATTTGCCGAATAATTTTTCCCGCGTTGCTCGAAGTGCAAATAATGTCGCTGAGCGCCTTCACCTCCGCCGAGCAATTGATATACGTAATCGCGGTATGGTCCGGATGCTGTTCGCGGAACTCCTTGAACAATGGCGCCGGACATCCCTCTGCCAACGAGCAGCCGGCCGCGAGGTCTGGCAGCAGAACCTGTTTCCGCGGGTTCAGAATTTTTGCCGTCTCGGCCATGAAGTGAACGCCGGCAAAGACAATCACATCGGCATCGGTGGATTCCGCGCGCCGCGAAAGTTCCAGGCTATCACCCACAAAATCGGCAATATCCTGGATCTCGGATTCCTGATAATAGTGGGCAAGGAGGATTGCGTTAAGGTCCTTCTTAAGTCGGAGGATTTCCTCCTCCAGATTGGATGGAATTTCCTCTTCCGGTGTCGTTTTAAAATCAATAATGGCGGTTTTTTCGTTCATCCCATACGCAAGATAATCAGAGGGTATTCGAGAATCAAGTGAACCGATTCATTCCCGGACATGTCTCAAGAAAGAGAACGCTTTATGCAGGGCCGAAAGTGCCCGAACAGTCTTCACATCCGCACCGAACAGGTGCGAGGGGAACAATCTTGAGGCAGACTATTTTTTTTCGTCTTTGTCGGGGGTGAGGTCTTCGAAGGTCGCGTCTTCGATGTCACGAAATGGCTGCTTCGGTGGGGGAGGTGGAGAATCATGCCGGTTTCCCGCCTGGTCTTTCGGAGTGCCGGCAAGGCTTTGCACGACTTTCCAGACTATCCACGCAAGGACGAGCCAAAGAAGAAGACGGAGCATACGGGGCCGTCAGGAAAGAGTGATGGGGTTGTAGTATTCCACGGGCGCCTTGTTCGGCCTGAATATTTCTCCCAGAAGATCTTCGAAATGATTCTTGTCGTTGACGAAATCGATTTGAGAGGCGTTGACAATGAGCAGCGGCGCGTTCTTGTACCGGAAAAAGAAGTAATTATATGCTTCATTCAGGTCGCGAATGTACTGTTCGGACATGTTGCGTTCGATGGCTCTTCCCCGCGTACGGATGTTTGCCATGAGGCGGTCGACGCTGCTTTGAAGATAGACCACGAGGTCCGGCGTCGTGATATTTTTCTGGATGCTCTCGAGGAGTGTTTCGTATAGTTTCAACTCGTCGTCGGCGAGATTCAGGTAAGCAAATATCTTGTCTTTCTCAAAGATGTAGTCCGTGACGAGAAATCGGTGGAACAAGTCAGCCTGAAGGAGAGCCTGCTGCTGTTTGTAGCGATTTAGCAGGAAGAAAATCTGTGTCTGGAATGCGTAGTGTTCCGGGTCTTCATAAAATTTCGGGAGAAACGGATTCTCCTCGAATTTTTCCAGGACGAGGTTCGCAGAAAGCCGTTCGGCGAGCAATGTCGAAAGGGAGGTTTTTCCGGCTCCAATCACGCCCTCGACGGCGATGTAGTGGATGTCCGATTGTTCGATGAGTGAATCGAGAGATTGCTGCACCGCCGCTCCGTTAGATTGAATGCAATTCGTTGACTGACAATAGTGTGCGTACAACGCGCGAGCCATCGCTACATTGTTGCAGGAGTTGCCGGATCGTCTGCCGCAACGTTGGATGAATAACGTCCCCGGCGATTTCGTTCAACGGCTCCAGCACGAACCGTCTCTCCGGTATGCCGGCGTGAGGCACCCGGAACACGTCGCTGTGCATCACTGTCTGCCCGTACAGCAGAACATCGATATCGATTTCCCGCGGCTTCATATGTGTTCCAACAGTCCTTCCGATGTCATGCTCCATCACCTTCACTTTTTTCAGGAGGTCTTCAGGCGACAGGGATGTTTCGACCTCGACCGACATATTGTAAAACGTCCTTGCATCACCCATTCCGACAGCCTCAGTTTCATACACCGACGACAGGCGTACGACCGTCCCAATGAGAGCGAGCTTTTCGACCGCCTTCGATAGATAGTGCAGCCGGTCACCCACGTTCGAACCTAACCCGAGAAAAACTCTTGACACTATTCCCGCCTTCGTTCGGTAATCTCCACCTCCACGAAATCAACAACACCTTTGACGCGAGGATGCGGCTTCCGGACCTTTATCGTGACCTGGTCCACTTGAGCAAACTCCCGTAGGATTTTCCGCGCGATGGCGTTTGCCACAGACTCCAGGAGGTAGTACTTCTTCTCCGTGACTGACTTTTCTATCGCAGCGTACAGAGCTTCGTAGTTGATCGTGCTTTTCAGATTGTCTGTTGAAAACGCAGCCGACAAATCGCTCTGAATCTCAACATCAACATCAAACTTGCCGCCGAGATTCTGTTCATCGCTTTCCACACCGTGATAGGCATAGAAAGGGGCATTATTGATTCTGATAATATCCTTACGCATGGGTGGGTTCGCCAAATATAAATGTTTCTCGGTCGAGAATCAAGAGCCGCCTCTTTCAATTTTCGCCCAGGTGTTTCTCAGAGTGACGGTGCGGTTGAAAACGAGATGTCCGGGTGTTGAATCCCGGTCGACTGCAAAATATCCGATACGCTCAAACTGGAAACGGTCCAGAGGTTTCGCTCCTGCAAGCCCTTTTTCAATCTTGCACTCGGGCAGGGCTTCGAGCGAGTGTGGATTAAGAAAATCCCTCCAGTTGTCGCCGCCGGGGTTTTCGACGGTGAACAATCTGTCATACAGTCTCACCTCGGCATTGATTGTGTGAGCAGTCGAGACCCAGTGGATTGTTCCCTTCACCTTCCTCTGGCTTTGCGTCGAGCCGCTCTTAGAGGACGGGTCATACGTACAGTGGACCTCGGTCACCTCGCCGGTTTTTTCGTCTTTGACCGCAGAGACGCACTTGACGATGTAGGCGTATCTCAAACGCACTTCGGACCCGGGCGATAGTCGAAAATACTTTGGAGGCGGAACTTCCCGAAAATCGTCCTGTTCAATGTAGACCACTTTGGAGAACCGAATCTTCCTTGTGCCCATAGCCGGGTCTTCAGGATTGTTCACGGCTTCGAGTTCCTCAGTCTGACCGTCGGGATAATTGTCGATAACGACTTTCAGAGGGCGCAGGACAGCCATGACACGGGGAGCGCGTTTGTTCAAGTCTTTCCGCACGCTGTCCTCGAGCAAAGCCACATCAATCATATTGTCGCGTTTAGCAACGCCCACCCGGTCGGCAAAGTAACGGATGGACTCCGGTGTAAAGCCGCGCCTTCGCAATCCGCAGATGGTCGGCATGCGGGGGTCGTCCCAGCCGTCCACGGACTTATCCTCGACGAGCTGTAACAACTTGCGCTTGCTCATGACTGTATAGCTCAGGTTCAACCGTGCGAATTCTATCTGCTGAGGATGATAGACTCCAAGCTCCTCGATGAACCAATCGTACAACGGTCGATGGTCCGCAAACTCCAGCGTACAAATGGAATGGGTGATTTTCTCGATCGAATCACACTGTCCATGCGCCCAATCGTACATCGGATAGACGCACCAATTATCTCCGGTACGGTGATGCGAGGCTTTGAGGATGCGGTACATCACGGGGTCGCGCATATTCAAATTGGGAGAAGCCATGTCGATCTTCGCCCGGAGCGTACGGCTGCCGTCGGGAAATTCGCCGCGACGCATTCGTTGGAAGAGGTCTATGTTCTCTTCCGTCGAACGGTTGCGATACGGGCTCTCTTTCCCCGGTTGGGTTAGCGTCCCACGGTGTTCCCGCACTTCGTCGGCATTCAAATCACAGACGTAGGCCTTTCCTTTCTCGATGAGTTGAATGGCATACGCGTAAAGTTGTTCAAAATAATGCGATGCGTAATACTCCCTGTTTTCCCAGTCAAAGCCCAGCCACCGGACATCTTCCTTGATCGATTCAACGTATTCCAGTTCTTCCTTAGTTGGGTTTGTGTCGTCGAAGCGTAGATTGCAGAATCCTTTGTAATCTCTCGCGATGCCGAAATTAAGGCAAATGGATTTCGCATGTCCGATATGCAGGTAACCATTGGGCTCGGGCGGAAAGCGCGTATGAACTCTCCCGCCGTACTTGTTGGTCTTCAGGTCATCGTCGACCGTTTCCCTGATGAAGTTCACCGGCTTGGGAGATTCCGTCTCTGCCTTCCCGTCGCCGGGATGCTTATTGATTTTCGATTCCATTGTTCTTGATGTTCTCGATTGCGTTGAGTATTCTCGTAATGCTTTCGTCTTTACCGAGGATGACCAAAATATCGTAGAGGCCCGGCCCCCCAGCGACGCCGGACACCGCCAGCCGGACCGGATGAATGAGTCTCGCGTTGTTGAGATGCAGTGCCTCTGCCGTCCGATGAAGCGCGGCTTCAAAATCCTCCTTCGAAGGATGTTCCAATTTCGAGAACTCCTCCGCCAATTGCCGGAGATGACCCGGGGTGTCCTCATGCCAGTGTTTCTTCATCACGACCGGGTCGTAGGCGGTTGGAGGCTCGAAGAAATAGGGGCTTTTTTCAAGAAAATCCTTCACAAAGGTGACTCTCTCCCGCATGGCACGCATGACGTCGAGCAAGTACGCATCATCCAGCGGGATATCTTTGTACTTCGACCGCGCCAGTTCTTCTTTCAACATTCGCAGAACCTCTGCGTCGGACGTCTTCCGGAGGTGTTCGAAGTTCAGCCAGTTGAGTTTGTCGATATTGAAGATCGCGCCGGCTTTGTTAACCCCTTCGAGCGAGAATGCCGCGATCAGTTCACTCAGGTTGAAGAATTCCTTTTCCGTGCCGGGATTCCAGCCGAGGAGCGCAACGAAATTGAGCAGTGATTCTTTCAGATAGCCTTTTGACCGAAAGTCTTCGACTGCGACGTCTCCCTGCCGTTTGCTGAGTTTGGAACGGTCGGGGTTCAGAAGCAGCGGCAGGTGTGCGAATACCGGTAATTCCCATCCGAAGAATTTATACAGGAGGACATGCTTCGGGGTGCTGGAAAGCCACTCCTCGCCGCGAATGACATGGGAAATTTTCATGAGATGATCGTCGACCACATTGGCCAAATGGTACGTCGGATATCCGTCCGACTTCATCAGCACCTGGTCGTCGAGCAGCTCGCTGGAGAACTCGACTTTGCCGCGGATGACGTCGTGAAATTGAACAACGGTCGCATCCGGCACTTTCATCCGGACAACATACGGCATTCCGCTCTGCAGATTCCGTTCATTTTCCTCGGCGGAAAGGCCGAGGCAAAGCCGGTCGTATTTTGGCTGAAGTCCTGCTTTCGCTTTTTGTTTCCGGACCTCGTCAATGCGCTCGGGTGAACAAAAACAACGATATGTGTGTCCGGTCCCGAGAAGAACGTCGACTTGTTTCCTGTAGATTTCCAACCGCTCGGATTGGACATACGGTCCGAACGGGCCGCCCCTCCGCGGGCCTTCATCATAGTCGAGTCCTGCCCAGTGCAGCGTCTCGATGAGGTTATCGACCGCGTTGTCAACGTACCGCGTCCGGTCGGTGTCTTCGATACGGAGGACAAAAACGCCATCCATTTTTCTTGCGAAAAGAAAATTATAAAGCGCCGTTCTCAGTCCGCCAACATGCAAGAACCCTGTCGGACTGGGTGCGAAGCGAACACGGATTGAAGAGAGATCATTCATAGTATTGAAACAAAAAATCCCCGAACGATGGGGATACAACATACGGTGCAGGTCTCATGAATAGCGACGCATGCTTCACGCCAAAAGCGGGATTCGGAATGCTCCCGGCCGCGGTCAGAGTTCCAACGCCTGTGCAGACCTGATTTGAAGTTCGCCGCAGCGACAACCATGCATGCGGAGAGGGAGAGATTTGAACTCTCGGTAGAAGTTGACCCCCTACGACGGTTTAGCAAACCGTTGGTTTCAGCCACTCACCCACCTCTCCAGAGAATGCCGCGGCGAAATCCTCGAAATCAGGAATACCATTTATTTTTTTGCACTCCAATCTCAACGAAGAGATTGGACGAATCATTTATTCCTCCACGCGTCGGGTTCAGGTATAACTCGAAATAATTTACTGATTAATTGCTTGAATTACAAGTGGCAGTCCTATTTTTTCCGTGTATCCTTTTCGGATTGAATTCTCGAAATTACGTTTGCCGCCCAATCACGGCCACCCAGTCCGAATGCCAGGGCCAGCGCAAGGCACAGGGCCCCGAACGCCATCTGGAACGTGCTAACCACCAGTTCCTTGCCGATATTCAGTTGGTCAAGTGCCACGGAAATTACAAAAACGATCACCGCGTATCGAGCGATTTCACTGATGGCCCGTGCGTTTTCCACGCGCGCGTTCTTGAGGTAGGTCTGCAAGACTCCTTCGAGCAATCGCGCGAAGAAGAGTCCCATGATGAGCACAAACACCGCGACAATGACATTCGGAATATACAAAATGATCTTGTTCAAAAGGTCTGAAGCCGTCTGTAACCCTATGCCATTAAGGGCAATGAGGATGACGATCAGCATGAGAATCCAATACACCAGGATTCCAAGAATGTCCACCGCCGAATGTTCGAGACCGCCGAGTTTAAGGAAGGAATCCACTCCCGATTTTTCTGAAAGCGTATCGACTTTCAACATTTTGAGAAACTTCCGAATCCCCACCTCTGTGACCTTCGCAATCATCCAACCAAGAATAAGAATGACGAATGCGCCCATCAATTTCGGAAGAAACTCCGCAAGCTGGACCGCGAATGCCCTCCACGGATTAAGGAAGATGTTGGTGTCCATAACTACTCCAGATTTGGTTGTTGGAAAATATGGGTGATTTGGTTATCATTTAGAGGTCAATGATAGTAAATTATCGAACACAATGCAATAGGCAGCGTGAAAACAAGAGATGAGAAGCGCGCCGGAATGACCCGTGAGTTGATCGACCTCTTTCAGGAAGAGGGATTTCGCATTCTGGGGGCGTGTGGCGTTGCGGGCTATCCGAGCCCCGCTCCCATCCACAACGACGGTTATGGCGACCAGCAGGACAAGGTCCCGGATGCTCTGGCCTATGACGATCAGAAGAAGTGTTTTGTGATCGGGTTGGTAATCACGGGAGATGAGAGTTTGGAATCTGAGGAACTGCTGACGGAGTATAATGTTTTCCTCGACCAGAAGGACGCGGTGACGGGTGAACCTCACCATCTCTACATCCTGCTACCTCCGGCGCTGACGAGCGACCTCACCGCCCTCCTCACGCACTACATCCATCGCGAGTACTGGCATAAACTTGTGCTCGTTCCCTCCGAGCGGCATTCTTAGCAACCGGCGGGAAGCCCCGACAGCCAGGGATTCATGGACACCCAGATTGCGACGCGAGTTTGAACCGGCGGATGACCTTGTTGCCTGTGTCCGCAACATACAGCGTACAGTCGGTCGAGGAGGCGACCGACCTCGGGTGGTTCAAGCCGGGGAGAATGTTCGATACTGTTCGATACCTCCCGAAGGACTCCCGTTTAAAGTTTCCATTCCGGTCAAATTTCACAACGCTATCCAGGTAAGAATCGACAATGAACACGTCGCTGCGGCGCGGGTCGATCGCCACCCCCGCTGCGGCCACGAAGCGGTTCGGCTGGATAAAGTCCTTGCTCTGCTGGGCGGCATTAGCTGGGTCATATTTAGCCACCCATCCCCCGAAATCCCCCGTTATTTGGTACGTCATCCAGATTGCTCCGTAGGCGGTACACTGGTTGCTTTGTGTAAGTATGTAATCCTTGCTCCCTCGAAAGACCGCAAGTCCTGTTACCTGGTTGATGTCATTGATCGCCGTTCCACATCCTGTCTGAAGTTCAGGTACCGGCGTGATCAGTGTATCACCTTTGGTGAACATGAGCACCCGCGTGTCCGGGTCAACAAAGCTGCTGTTGTCGGGGCCAACGCGAGCGACAAGATATTGATTATCGGGGAGGATGCCGATGCCCACAAAACGCCGCTGCGGATATCCAGCTTCTTTTCGCACAATCCGCATGGGGGCGACATCGATTCTGTGGTCAAAAAAGGTAGATGAATCGTGATGCACGAAGGTTTTTGTACCGGTCAAGGAATCAGTCAGTGTATCGACATAGGTTGTATCATATCTCACGAGGAAGAGTTTATACAGTGCTCCAATCGTATCGATTCCATTTGGCGCCAATGTAACGCCACCAATATACAAATCTAAGGTTGCATTCTGTGCGATAGACACGGGATTCGGTACTTTCCGGCGGTTGAGGACCGTCCCACCGGCATCCATCATAATCACCTCATTTAACCCATTGTCCGCGACATAAATGAGATTATCATTCCCCACCACGACGGCGACCGGATTCTCGAAGCCGCCCCACGGCGGTTGAATCTCAGAATAGTTCGTGTCACCGATACCCGTGGCCGGACCTGTGTTTAGAAGTTGAGAGGCATCGAACTTCTTGTCACATCCTGAGGTCATCATGAGCAAGACAATCAAAACAACCGAGGCACCGAAGCATGTTCTAAGAATTGTCATCAGAATGATGCTCCCAATGATATTCTGTGAACGCTCCCGAGGTCATTAAAGTGCGCATAGGCGTAATCAAATTTCAGGTCGGTTAGCGCAGTGGGTGCATTGATGCCGATCCCCAGGGTAAAGTCGCTTGCTGTGGTATTATCCCTGCCAAACAGCGGCTCACCGATGGTTCGCCGGACACCTGCCCGAAGCGACAGCCAGTTGTTCCAGGAATACTCCACCCCCATATGGAGGTTCTCCGCGTTATCATTTGGATGCTGTAGTTCGATGGATGCTGTGACCCGTTGGTCTGCCGACTGGACAGGGTCTAGCGCGAAACCGATTTTGAACTGTGTCGGGGGAGAAAATGACTGAAATGAATTCACCTGATCACCGCCGAAGACTGTCACCTGGCCGGTTGGTGCAACGTCCGGCCCGAAGTTAGTCACAACGACCGCGAATCTCGATGTCCCGATCCCCGTCCAATAGTATGTCCCCAGGTCGACAACGGTTCCGCGCATCTTCAGCACGTCGAGTGTCTCCTCGATGTATCTCACCGTCACTCCGAAGCTGAATTGGTCGGTCATTTTTCGGCTATAGCTTACCGCTGCCGCGAAGTCACCGTACGAGTAGAATTGCCCTGTCCCGAAAGGCTGTGTCTCTGTTGTGATTTCCTGGTCTTGAGTTCGGAGGGCAGTAATTGCGAAACCGACTGCATCGCTTGGCGTAACGTGGATTGCCGCGCCCAAGAATTCGTGTTTGATGTCAAGGACATACTCGGTATGACCGACAAGAACCTGATTGTCGGAGAATTGGACCAATCCGGCCGGATTCCAGTAAAGTGCAGAAGCATCGTTAGCGATTGCAACAAATGTTTCCCCAAGGCCTATGGCCCGTGCCCCCACGCCGAGCTTCAGAAATTGAAACGCCGATATTCCAACTCGCTGGCCGCCAAGGTTTGGAACAAGCTGCCCCCATCCTTCACCCGGCAACAGGAATCCGACGCTGAGGGCAACAACCAACACGAGATGTCTATGGAATGATATAGCGCGCATTCTCAAAATCTGAAGGAAAGGCCGAGTCGAAACGTTCGTGGATTAAGATACCTCGATGGGTCGTATGGATATGCTGACACTGGATACGTCAATTGCGGGTACAACGGGTCATTGACGCTGCCCGGATATTGTGTCGGATCTCCATATTGATAGGCTCGCCCTGTCACGGGATTGATAATTTGAGAGTTTTTTCTGTCGAGGAGATTTAGAACCTCCAGTGTCAAAACGAGTTGTCCCACCGCAACGTCAAAGTACTTTTCAATATTAAGGTCGATGTAAAACCACGGATCACCTATTTCATTGTTCGGATTATTATAATCCGGAACGTACTCAGGCCGCCCGTTGGACGGGTCATTGCCGACGAAAAGCTGCTGGGTATATCGTTTGCCAGACTCGTAAAAGACTCGGATAAATGCGTTATAGTTCTCAAGCCACCCCCTCCCGAAACCGAACAATGGCTGATTCTTCTTGGAAGTAATGTTCATGCTCGCTGAAATCTGCAAGGGCCGGTCGAACACCATGGGCTCCTCGCGGATGTTCTCGTAGAGTCCTTGCTGAAGATTGTAAGCCGCTTCCTGCGCGTCAGAGCTCTTTCCGGTCGCGATGGAATAGGACGCCGACATAACTCCATGCAGCCAATCACTCGCGCGCAACTTATATTCAGCTTCAATCCCCCGTATACGACTGTAGTCCTGATTGATATAGACCGTGTAGCTGCTCGATGAAAACCTGGGATTGGTTATTTGAATCGATTGAGCCGAGATATAGTCGAAGACGTCTTTGTAATACGCCGTCAGGGTCAACACATCGCTCTCACTGATCTGATTGCGAAAACCCAGCTCGTAGGAAACGGTCGTTTCCGGGTTCAAATTCGGATTTCCAAATGTCTGCGACGGTGATTGAGAACTGCTGCTCGCCAGTTTCGAATAGACAAATTGCGGCCGCGGAAGTTTCGAGAAATGTCCGTAGGAGAAGAACAGTGTCTGATTATCGGAAACCGGATGCGACACTCCCAAGCGCGGACTCAAGCGAGCCTTCAATCTTCGACCGAAGAAATTATAGCTATCAGCATAGTACGCCTGCCGTATTTGTTCCGATATGTTGGTGGAATCCGACGGGAGCGCCACAATACTATCGACGTATTTTCCCGGCATCCAGTAGTCCAGACGGAGACCGACATTCAGAATCATTCCCTGCAACGTGTAATTGTCCTGAGCGTACAGTGCTCCCTGCGATGGGCTCACAGAGTAAATGTCATTATCCAAACCGAGAGGACTGAGACTCGATCTGTACCAGGGATCGACGATGTCGACCATCTGCAGGTTCTGGAACCTCATCTCAATGCCGGCTTTGAATTTATTCTTTTCGGTGAAATTATGAGTCAAATCACCCTTGACCGTGTATTCAGACATGTAATGGTCGCGCCACTCCGTTGGATTTCCGATATCATAGAGACCGTCACCTGGAATGACACCAATGGTATCCCGATTCAAATTATAATATTGGATAGGAAGCGTAACGATATCTTTGGGCTGGTTGTAAGCCGTGAAGTACTTGCCATTGGCATCGCCTCGCACGTGCGCCGTGTAGAGACTCAAATGCAGTTCGTAATATGTTTGGGTATTCAGCGTGTGGGTGATCGTAATCGAGTGCTGAATATTTCTCTGAGTGAATGTATTGCCGCTGTCGAGGATATTTTGAAATTGATACTGGTACCCCGGGTTCGGCTCGACGTACGAAAAAGTATTTTGAATCGCTTGTGTGTTCTGATCTATCTGCCGTGATTCTGCATATGAATATGATATTTTGAATGTGGGACTCAGCTTCCACGTCAGTTTGGCAAGCCACGACCAGTTGTTGGAGGCACGCGGAGACCAGAATTTGTTGGAGTCCAGGATTGATGAGTAGATTTGATTGGGAACCCGCAGGTCATACCCGACGGGCTGACCGTTCACGATCTTTTCCGCCCACCGCGTGTAACCATCTGTGAGGTTTGAATAGAACGTCCCAAAGAAGCTCAGTGAACCGGGGATCTTTTCCTTCAGGCCGGGAATGAGCGTTGAAGTGATTGGCTCCGGGCCGCTCAACGAAGCTTCGGTAACGTCCGTGTTGAAATTTGAAAGGGATTGGTCATTGAACCCAAAATGATCTCGTTTATAGGCTAACGTGCCGCTATAGTTTGCGGCACCCTCCTTCGTTGTGATGTTGACGATACCCGAAGTTGCCTGACCATATTCCGCATTGTACCCGCCGGTGAGAACCTCGACTTCCTGGATAGCACCTGGTGGAAGCTGCAGACCGAAACCGCTCCCCGCCAATTGATCTTGAACGGACACACCGTCGAGCAGATAGGCGTTTTCGTACGTCCGGCCACCCCTGATGTGAATTTCGTTATCGGCTTGAACAACGCCAGTTTGCATTCCAACAACATCCTGAACACTTTGCACGGCTGCGGCGCGGATATCGTCGCCCGTGACCGACCTTCTCGTCTGCGTCTCCTCTATGTTGAAGAGCGGCTTTTCACCGATAATAACAACTTCTTGGCCCAAACTCAGGACAGTCTCTTCCATCCTTACGTCAAGCAAGGCAGTCTGTCCCCCTGCAACTTTGAAAGCCGTGAATTCAACCGTCTTGTAACCCAGAAGTGAGACCACGATGTCGTATGTTCCTGCATTAATATTGGCAATGGTAAATGCACCGTTGAAATCGCTCATCGCGCCGTAGTATGTCCCTTTAATGGTGATGTTCACACTCGGCAATGGTTCTCCCGTTTTCTTGTCGAGGACTTTCCCCTTGATATTTCCTCTCGGGGCCTGCTGGGCGAGGCACGCGCCGACCAGAAGAAATACGCAAACAAAGATGAGCGGGATTGAAGACCTAAGCTTCATACACTAGAAACCGAACTCAGTGAATAGTACGTGCTGAAGGAAATTCAGCGCCGACACCCCGTCACCGTTGAGCAGGTGGAACGGCAACCCCAAGAAAACAAATTGTTTATCACCATCAATGACCCCGACGTAAAGCCCTCCGTGCGGTTTCAATTGCCACGTCGACCCGCCGTCGCCGGTTTGCAGAATGATTCCCCCGCCGGGATGCAACGAAAGGTCCGCTTTTTTTGTAAGAATCGACCCACCAACCGCCAGGCCTTGGTTTGCACTGGCGAACCCCAACGCATTCAGGTTTTGCGTCACAATGGCAGCGGAGGGAGGTGCCCAGGTATGCCCGCCGTCGGTGGTTTTCAAAATCGTTCCGCCTGTCCCACATACCAATCCGGTATTTTCATCGAAGAAGTACATCGAGCGCAGCGTGTCGCCCCGTCCGGTCGAAAGATGTTGCCATGTCTTTGCGCTGTCCATGGTCTTGAGGACCGTTCCCCTATCTCCGACCGCGTATCCAACCATTCCATCGACCATTTTTGCTGCGTAGAGCCTGTACGGATTTCCCAGGTTCCCTAAATAGACCTGCTGCCAATCGACACCGCCATTGACAGTGCGGACAATTACTTCGGTGTCTCCCACTGCTATTGCATTGTTTGCGTCTACAAAACTAACAGAGTAAAGGTTTTGACCCGTTACGCCCGGAGAGGATTCCCAATTCTCTCCCCCGTCGGTCGTTCTGATGATAAGGCCATCCGCCCCCACGATGATTCCAATCGTCGCTGAAACGAAAAACACACCGTTCAGATTCTCTGGTGATGGAATTGAGGCGTTATTCCACGTCGCGCCGCCATTGCCGGTCTCGAGAATTCTTCCGGAATCGCCGACACACCAGCCGTCATTCTGATTTAACATCTGGATCGATGCAAGCGAGCCCGCGAGGCCGCTCACCTGAGCTTCCCACGTTTCGCCGGAATTTGTAGTATGAAATATCACGCCACCCGTGCCGCACACCCATGCTTCCGTGTTCTGGAGAGAAATCGATCGCAGCTCGTTGAGAGTGATCATGGTATCGTAGCGAACGACGCTGGAGGAACCGCCAGAAACATAATCCTGGATGCGGTAGATATACCGGGCATCCGCGCGCTTATAGACTGGGTTCAGGAAAAGCAGAAGGCTGAAGGACGTCCGGAACTTCAGCATTGGGTAAACGTCGCTCAAGTCCGTCGAATCCGGGTAGACCCAGTAACCCTGAGATCCCGAAATCTGGGTATCTCCGAACCGGGGAAAAAGAAATGACCCATTCGAGCCTTGGTCAACAAGGTCCACTGAACTGACACTGTCGATGGGGGCAAAATCCCTCAGCGCACGGCGTGGGTCGGTATTGCTTTGGAACATGGCAGAATAAATAACCTTTCCCGTATGGGGATAGACGCCAGGATGGAGGTAGTCATACAACGGGACCTGTGCTACTGCGAGACTGGGGATCGGATCGGTATACCAGAATACGACATCAAAAAGATGGAGCGTAAATACGAATGCCGGATCGATAAACGGAGGCACCTCGGTTCCAACTTTGCTGTTGTTTTTGTCTCCTGCTGAGAGCCCCCTGGCGATATCGATCATATCAAATCCGGAAAACTTCTGATTGATCACGTTGCGGAGGGGAGAGCTTCCGCCGAACACAGAATCCCGATAGAAAGCCTTTACGGCACTTGCCTGCCCCGCAACGCTGTTGATGTAATCGTTGACAATGAGTAGCTTTCCATGGGGTTTTTTCACAAACCATTGTCTTCCCGTGTCGGGCATCGATATGATTTTGCTCGCGTCTCCGGCAATATCCCTTGCGCGCAGGAAGAATCGGTTGAAGGCGTTCAATCTCAGCCCCGGCGCGGTGCCGACAAGTCTTGCGGATAAGAACTTTGACCCTGTGTAAATGTTTGCAGTGCTATCGCCGACGTCACTTCTCTGGCGGGGAACAACCAGCGTGATCAGATTGACACTTCCAGGAACAGATACCCAGTTAGCGGGTTTGCTTGTATCATTGAGAGCAAACTCATAATCAGCAATGGTCTGGTCACCGTCCGGGTCGGTGCCAACCCACGCAAACGTTGCAACCGTGAACGTTGTATCAGGCTGCTGCATCACGACCGACGGATTGTTGGGATCCTGTGCAAAGACGACCGTGGGGGGCTGATTTAGCAGCGGAACTGGCTGTACAGCTCCCTTGGGATCTACCGCGGCAGCCATCGAGGGAAGTGGGATATCTCCGGAATCGAACTTAGCATTCATATTGACGTCCCAGTATGGAATCGTCACGTACACTCCCAAAGAATCTCTTGAACTGAACCGAACGACGGCTTGCTGGGGCAATGTTTGCTTGAATTGATTATCGACGGCCCGGATCGCAATGTCGAACGTGTCCCGTTTCACACGCAGGGGAAATGTCATGATACTGTCGGTCGCAGTCGTCCATCCCCATGCGATCGTATCGGGATGCGGGATTGTCTTCGAAGAAGTCAGAAACTTTCCGGAGGCGAATAAATATCCCACCACAATTCCATCCGGATCCTGGCCCCACCAATGAATATGTTGTTTGCTGTTGCCTTCGAGAATTGTGCTATCGGGAAAAATCCAGAAGAACGTGGCTGGAGGCTGGTCGATGACCAGCCTTTTCTCGGGCTGATTGATGCACCCGGCCATGATGGCAAGCACGATAAGGAGATGTGGTATCCAGTTCTTCATTTAATAACCAAAAACCTTCCGAGTTTGATGCTACCGGTGGCATTGTCCTTGACGCTGAAAAGATACAATCCCGTCGCAATGGCCTGGTCATGTGCCGTAATCAAATCCCATGCGTGTTCTCCGCCTGAGAATTGCGCCTTCGTCGAAGGGTCGCCGAACTGGTTAAACCACTTGATATCCGTGCCGTTGTATGTTGAGGCATCATGATGAAGGACCGTGACAACATCGCCGGACAAAGTGTAAATCGTAATATCGCAGCGCGCCGGGAGATTGTAAAAGTATATTTTCCGGAGTCTCTCGCTCCCCCCATCCCAGTACGCTTTCGAATAATACGGGTTAGGGTACACTCCTATGGGTTTAGAGTTATCGGATGTTGCGGGAGTTCCCGGTATTGCCCGTACGGTTGACTTGGCACTTTCTAGGCTGGGGACTCCATTGGCCGCGTCTCCGCTGTCGAACGCTGAAACTCCGTAAATGTACTGCCACCCATTGAGAGCCGAGGCAGCAATCCCTTTGGGTGGAAACCGGTACCAGTATTGGACGGGGTCAAATGGAAACGTCTTCGGGGTGTCCAGCCGGATCATGCCGAAGCCTGTGTTGTACCCAATATCATCATCTGCCCGGTCAAATTCTGCGATGAGGGGCTGATTCAGGAGAAAATCATCATGATTCAGGAAATCCACGCCGGCAACCGAACGATAAATCCGGTAGCCTTCAAAATCCTTTTTGTGGGAAACTGGGTCAACGGATTCTTCAGCGGTCGTTTTGTCCCAATAGATAACGACTTGCTGATTCGCAACTTCGGCTCGAACGATCGGTTTCCGCGGAGGCGCCGGCAGAGTGTAGCGGTCGAGCTTGCCGTTTCCATTCAAATCCTCTCCCGGGTCAAGCTTATTATTCCCGTTCACATCCTCACCGTTGTATGCCTGCTGTGCCCACGAGGCATTGCCGTAGAGGGTTTTTCGGTCATTCAGTGTGTTGGCTGACGTAGGGTCGTTGCTGAATTTCTTCCCGCATACGATCGCAAACACGACTTCAATAGAATCTCCAGGATTCAAGCGGCTGACAGTTTCCTGTCCGGATTCCAGAGAATCGAATCTGGCCCCTACAAGCGGTCCCGTGGAAAGAAGGTAGGTGAAATTTCCCGCTGACAATTGAAGGGAGTTGATGGACGCTTGCGGTATCGACTGCGTCATCCTGCCATATCGGCTCAAGTAATGATCCGAAGTGTTGAAATCATCCGTCGGAGAAAGATACTCCTCCTGGGTCTGACCCGAGGCGGCCCTGTACCGCCAGGCATTGTAGTACGACCTCAAATGCATATCGCCAAGCGAATCGATACCGACCGGAAACGGAGTTGTTCCCAGCAATTTCACACCAACATAACTGTTTGCGGGAGGACCGCCGGGGATGCCGTCATAGTCAAAGGAGTATGCCATTCGCAGCGTCGAGTCATAGCCGTATGCACCATGGTCAAAATACCCGGGAGTGCCCGGTCGTACGAGATTCGTGTTGCGCACGACAGAATTGTTCCAAAATCCGACATACACAGAATCCAGCGTATCTGCGCTCGCATTTTTTATCACGTAGCGGAGGATCACGAAGTAATCGGCAAACGGAAAGTTCCAGGCATAGCTCTCCTGATGTACCTTGATACCCAGCGGAATGTGGTTGAGAATGGAATCATTGGTTTGGGGGAGCCTGGTGTGCATGTCGGAGTAATCGCAAATGAAATCTTCATGGCTAACAGCATTCACGCTAAACAATGCACTCGCCGGCCGGTCAATTTCCAGCGTTGAAAGCTCAGTGATGCTGTCACCGATTTCCGATGTGAATTCATTTCCCCCCGCCGACGTCGGAGCTCCGGCACGGTCATTTGAACCGGTTGAGACAAAGAACTCGCCGCTCTGAGCACGCGGGTCGTTCGGATTAGCATATACAATCTTTGCCCCAACCCACAGGCCGCCTTGCCATATATGTTCGATGCCGGACCCGATGGGGTATTCACATGAGGGTTGAGTAGGCCAGAAAGCGTTCTTTGTGCCGATCGTGGCGAGGTTTGTAACTGTGAGGCCGATCTTGCCAACGCGTGTATACTTTGTCAGAACATCGTCCGTCACCTTCCGCAAGGATTGCCCCCGCCCGGTAGTAACCTGCAGCAGGGAACTCAACAGCACGATGAGACACACGCGAGACATAGAGGAAGAGTGATTCTTATTTCATCTGAGAAAAGACGGGTAGCAATTTATCAATAGTGAATCCAAATATAATAAATTAAAGAAGAAAATCAAGTTACAATAGTTAATTTCCCATTGATTCAAGTCACGACCGGAGAGGTAATACAACCTTGGTGCCAGACATCATTCTTAGATAATTCTAACGCATTTCTTGATTTATTTCTAATTTTAAAGAGCTTGACACTTTCTGGCTCGTTGATTATACTTCGGTACATCATCAAGGTTATATCTATTCATCCCATGGTTTTGGTATGGATAGATTTTTAGAAGCGCTCAGGTACGTCCCCGACCTGAGCGTTTTTTTTCTGCCGTTTGCGCATCATTTTCACGGGGGGGGAACCGACTTTTTCTTTGAGGGAAATTACTGTATATTAATCGGTGTTTGGAAAGGTGCAGGAGTGGTTTAACTGGCACGCCTGGAGAGCGTGTGTACCCGAAAGGGTACCGAGAGTTCGAATCTCTCCCTTTCCGCCCAACTAAGCTCCGCTTCGCTTGGCCGGTCGGGTTGACGAAACTTTAGCGCAGTGACACCTCTACGCGAGCCGTCAACGAATTGGATGAACTCTGCGTTGCCAAAGCGTGATTTTTTCATTACCTTGGTATCATGCGACGATCGCTATCCCATATTACCGCTCTCTTGCTCCTCACGGCGTTCGCCTATGCGGGACCGTCCATTGTCCATGTGATCAAGGTGGAAGGCGCCATCAACCCTGCCACGGCCGATTACATCCATGATGCTCTCGAGCACGCATCCGCGGCGGGCGCAGAATGTCTCGTCATCCAGCTCAATACACCGGGAGGTTTGTTGAACTCCACGCGCGATATTGTGACCGATTTCCTGACCGCCCCCCTGCCGGTCGTTGTCTACGTGTCTCCCGCCGGTGCGCAAGCGGCCTCCGCGGGGGTTTTTGTCACGATGGCTGCGCACATTGCGGTCATGGCGCCCGGAACGAACATCGGCGCTGCCCATCCCGTCACTATGGGTGAGCAACAAGACTCCATCATGATGACAAAAGCAACGAACGACGCGGCAGCGTTCATCAGAACGATCAGTGAAAAACGAAATCGTAATGTCTCGTGGGCGGAAGACGCGGTGCGGAAGAGTGTCTCACTCACGGAAACCGAAGCGCTCGAAAAAAACGTCATTGACACGGTGGCTTCAAGCATCAGGGAATTGCTGGAGAGAATTGACGGCAGGAAAGTGGAAACCGCCGCCGGCGTAAGAATCCTCGCCACCAGGAATGCCACCATTGAAATGTTCGAGATTTCCTTCCGGCAGAAAATCCTTGAAATCTTAACCGACCCCAATATCGCGTATATCTTCATGATGCTAGGAATCTATGGTCTGCTTTTTGAACTCTATAATCCCGGCGCCATCCTGCCCGGCATCGTGGGGTTCATCTGTCTCGTGGTGGCGTTCTATTCGCTGCACACGCTTCCCGTCAATTATGCAGGCGTCGCTCTGATCATATTCGCCGTCATCCTTTTCTTGCTTGAAATCAAGATTGCCAGTCATGGACTTCTCGCCGTGGGCGGCGTGATCTCGCTCCTGCTCGGTTCATTAATGTTGATTCAATCTCACTCATCCCTGGAGTTCGTGTCCATCTCATGGGAAGTCATTGTTGTGACGGTGGTTCTCACCGTTGCATTCTTCGTCTTTGCCATCGGCAAGGGGCTCAGCGCCCAGCGAAGGAAACCGACGACGGGCAGCCAGGGAATGGTGGGCGAAGTGGGTGAAGTATATTCCGACCTGAAACCCGGGGGTCAGGTAAAGGTCCACGGTGAACTCTGGTCGGCTGTCAGCCTGGAAGGAACCATCAAAAAAGGAACCCGTGTCAAAGTGGAAGAGATCGCAAATCTCACACTCAAAGTCAGAAAGTCATACGCTAAAATTTAACAGGAGATTATATGGAAATTGTATCCGCAATCGTCTTCATAGGAGTTATATTCGGGATCATCATCCTGTCGAACGCCATTCGCATTCTCCGGGAGTATGAACGCGGCGTGGTCTTCCGGCTGGGAAGACTCATCGGCTCCAAAGGTCCCGGAATCATATTCCTCATTCCCATCGTCGACCGGATGGTCAAGGTCAGTCTGCGTACCGTGGTGTTCGATGTCCCGCCTCAGGATATCATCACGAAGGACAATGTGTCGATCAAAGTGAATGCCGTCGTGTACTTCAGAGTAATGCAACCCGAGAAAGCTATCGTCGACGTTGAGAACTATCTCTTCGCGACCTCGCAGCTTTCGCAAACCACCCTGCGCAGTATCCTTGGCCAGTCGGAACTGGATGAGCTTCTCGCCCAGCGCGACAAGATCAACCGGGAATTGGCAAAGATCATAGATGAACACACCGAACCGTGGGGCATCAAGGTCTCGAATGTTGAAGTGAAGCAGATTGACCTGCCCATCGAAATGCAGCGCGCCATGGCCAAACAGGCGGAAGCCGAGCGCGAACGACGCGCAAAGGTGGTCCATGCGGAAGGTGAACTCCAGGCAAGTCACAAACTCTCCGACGCCGCAGCCGTCATCGCCGTCAACCCGATCGCTCTTCAGTTGCGATTTCTGCAGACTTTGACGGAAATTGCCGCCGACAAGAATTCAACCATCCTCTTCCCCGTTCCGATCGACCTTCTCACACCCTTCCTCGAAAGGGAGAAGAAGAAGTAATCCCTGGTATCGATGGATCCGGCACTGTACGGACATAATCCCGAAGAGCGCATCGTCGCCGTTCAGCAACTCGGCGATGGCCTGATGAGGGTCTATGCGCGTGCAGGCGGATCCGTTGTGCGGCGCGACGACGAGTTTTATCCGTTTTTCTTTCTCGCCGACGCATCCTACCTCAGTGGTTTTTCCGAAAAACACTGGATTCGCGAACTCGACGGTAAGAATTTCTACCGCTATCTTTGCGCCTTCACCCGCTGGGCTGATATGTGGAGCGCCGTCCATTTCATCATCGCCCGGTATGCCGCAGAACGCGGCGAAAAGGTCGAGAGTTACAGTGAGCTTGACCTCATCCATGTTCGAACCGACCCCGTTTCACAATTTCTCATTCAATCCGGCAAGACGCTGTTCAAGCAAATGAAGTTTGAAGACCTTCATCGTTTGCAGCTCGATATCGAAACCACATCCCCCCGGGGACTGAACTACGGCAATCCAAATCGGCGTGAAGACCGGATGTTTCTCATCGCGCTCTCGGACAACCGGGGCTGGGAATACGTTATAGACGCGAGAAAATACAACGAAAAGGAGATGCTCGAGGAATTCGTTCGCATCATCCGCGAACGGGACCCGGACGTCATCGAAGGTCACAATATCTACAATGCCGATTTGCCGTATCTCCTGGGACGCTGTGAGATGCATAACGTGGAATGTAACGTGGGCCGTGACGGGTCCAGCCCCCGTTCTCTCGATTCTCGTTCCGGCTTCTCCGAACGGCCTCCCGACCATTCCTTTTACGAAATTGCTGGACGGCATATCATCGACACGCGACAACTTGCCCAATCCCACGACTCCTCCAAACGTTCCTTGGAGCGCTACGGGCTCGGGCATGTCGCCCAGCAATTCGGTCTGGCAAAACCCGGCCGGGTCTACGTCAAACAAGACAGGATATCCTGGTATTGGGAAAACGAACTCGACCTGCTTATCCGCTACGCCCTCGACAACGCGCATGAGACGAGATTTGTGAGCGACTACCTTTCTCCAAACATCTTTTACTTGTCACAAATCGTTCCATGCAATTATGGAACGCTGGCCCGGCTCGGCGCCTCCTCAAGAATAGAATCCATCCTGCTCAGGGAGTACGTGCGGCAAAAACACTCGATCCCGAAGCCGCAATCCGGCACCCAGACAACCGGCGGATACGCCGACATTTTCCACACCGGCGTTCTTGGTCCCATTCTGCATGTCGATGTTGAATCCATGTATCCTTCCATCATGACAACCGGGAAGATCGCCCCGGCAACGGACTCGCTGGGTGTTTTCCTGCATGTGCTTGAGAATCTGCTGACAATGCGCCTGGACGCGAAGAAACGGATGAAGGCGGAGAAGAACGATGTTGAAAAGGCAAAATGGGACGCGATGCAATCATCCTACAAGATTCTCATCAACTCCTTCTATGGATACCTGGGCTACGGCAGAGCCCTGTTCAACGATTATATTGCCGCGGACCGCATCACGCAAACCGGCCAGAAACTCCTCGTGCAACTCATCAACGCCATTTCCGAGAACGGCGGAACGGTCGTTGAAGTGGATACCGACGGAATCCTGTTTGTCCCCCCCGCGACGCTCAAAACGGAACGTGCTGAACAGGCGTTCACCCGACGCGTGTCGAAGGTGCTCCCAGAAGGAATCAATCTCAGCATCGACGGCCGATACGAGAAAATGCTCAGCTACAAGAAGAAAAATTACGCCCTCCTCGGCTACGACGATAAGATCAGGATACGAGGTTCGTCCCTGATATCGCGTAACTTGGAAACGTTTGGAAGACGGTACATCGCGGATTCCATTCAGGCGCTTTTGAAGAATGACATTAACCGGCTCCATGAGATTTACGTGAACCTTCGCACCGACATATCTCAACGAAAGCTGACAGTGGCCGAATTCGCTCGAACGGAGGCACTCAAGGACGGCATATCACAATACTCGAAAGAGGTCGCAGATGAAAAGCGCAATCGAATGGCAAGTTATGAAGTCGCGATTGCCTCAAATCTACGATGGAAACCGGGCGACCGCATTTCTTTCTACATTACGGGGAACGAAGCGACAGTAAAAGGATTTGAGAATTGTAAACTCTCCGACGAGTGGGATCCGAATTTCCCCGATGAGAATGTCCCCTACTATCTCAGGCGTCTGGACGAATTCGCAAAGAAGTTCGAAGGTTTCTTCGAACCTCAGGATTTTCACGCGATCTTTTCTGTCGACGACCTTTTCGAATTTTCAGCCCAGGGGATCAGCGTCAGGACTGCGACCGTCCCGCAGGAGCCACAGCATGTCGGCGATGAGGAAAGCGACTCAGTTCAGGTTGACCCAAAGATATGGCTGGATGAAGGATAATCATTACCCTAATGATACTCTCAATTTGAACGGTACTCTTCTACCCAGCCCCGTATGTACTTGACGATCTCGACCGTGGAAGCTCCGGGAGTGAATAGTTCCCCCACCCCCATCTCCTTAAGTACTTTGAGATCCTGGTCCGGTATGATCCCGCCGCCGAAGAGCAGAACATCATTCAGTCCTTTTTCTTTCATCAACTTCAGAACCTTGGGGAAAACCGTCATGTGCGCGCCGCTGAGCAGACTGATGCCGATGGCATCAACATCCTCCTGCAGCGCAGCTTCAACGATCATTTCAGGAGTCTTCCGCAGTCCGGTATAGATCACTTCCATCCCGGCATCGCGCAACGCAGCGGCGACGACCTTCGCGCCGCGGTCATGGCCGTCAAGGCCGGCCTTCGCAACGAGCACACGTATTTTCTTTTCCATGAGCGCCCTAGGCTAATTGTTTTTGAAATTCCTGCATCGTGACATAAAATCGTGCGAGTGGAAATCCGACGACGTTGTAATAGCATCCTTCGATTCGTTCGACGAAGACGGCGCCGTAATCGTCCTGAATTCCATACGCACCGGCTTTGTCCATCGGCGAACCCGACGCGACATATTCTTTGATCTCCTGACTGGAGAGTTTCCGGAATGTGACCTTAGTCGTCTCGACGGCTGAAGTCGACTTCCCGGTCGGACAATCAAGCAACGCGAAAGCCGTGTAGACCTCGTGAGTACGCCCGCTCAACTTCGCGAGCATTTCACATGCATCCCGCTCATCCCGCGGTTTTGTGAGGACCTCATTGTCCAGAACGACGACCGTGTCCGCCCCGATGACGATGGCATTATCGGACGGCTTGACAACCGCGTGCGCTTTCCGGAGCGCCAGGGTTCTCACGTTCTCCGGGATACTCTTGACTTCCTCAAATTCTTCGGGAATGTCGCTCTCGCGCACCTCGAACGTCAAGCCAATTTGTCTCAAGAGAATCTGGCGGCGGCGCGAAGCAGACGCAAGGATGATCCTTTTCGGTACGATCATCCTCATGGAAGGACAAGAAACGAAAAAAGCGAAACCCCACAATGTGAGATCCCGCTCATCTTCACGTCTACCATCTTCCTACACGTTCGTCTCTTTTCAGCGAAACATCGCTTTGATGCTCCCCCAGGTCCTGCGAACCCCCGAGACGGAATGAGCGACCGTCACAGGACCGACATACAGCGAAGGAGTCTTGTCGGCGAAGACAACCTTTACCCGGTATTGATAAATCGTTGTGACTTTGTGAAAGGCAGAATAGTCGGTGTATTCGTACAGCGAAGGGCCTTTAGCGTCGACCGTCGCGATGGCCACAAAGTCTCCATCCGTGCCGGTACGCCGCTCGACGTCAAAGTGCGCCACATTCGTTTCGTCGTCCGTGATCCATCGCAGGACGATGTTCGATCCGTCGCTGCTTGCCTGGAATGAATCGGTTCTGATGATTCCGGCTGCGGCAACCGCGACAAAGAGCAGCACGGCAGGAGCAATATAGGCAAATAGACGCATTTTGAAGAAGTTATCCTTCTACAAGATACACTTGCAACAGATAAAAATCAAGTTTAAGTTTCACAAGCATCTGGTGCGCGAGGCGAGACTTGAACTCGCATGCCCTTCCGGGCGCCACCCCCTCAAGATGGTGTGTCTGCCAGTTCCACCACTCGCGCAATGACAATTAAAAAGGCAAAATTAAGAATCAAAAAAAAACACAGAAATTGCCAGCCCATTTTTTACTTTTTAATTTTTCTTTGATTTTTGTGAGCCCGGTTAGAATCTTCGCCAGAGCTCTTGTCCGGCATTTTTTTACTTTTTAATTTTTAGTTGACTTTTGTGAGCCCGGTTGGTCTCGAACCAACGGCCCTCTGCTTAAAAGGCAGATGCTCTACCCCTGAGCTACGGGCTCTGCCAACCCGTTTGATTAATCAGGAGAATCAATCGGGCATGAAAATATACTAATTTCTGCATACACGCGCAACCCATCTGCGCGGTCACCTGGCGGTATGCCCACCTGAGTCTCATCAACTGACATCGACCTCATTTGGTAACTCGTTCTCTCCTCCTTTTTCCCGCGGAAAATACCTGTTCAAGACTCCCCCGACCGATTCGAGACCGTCACAAATCCCTTGAAAAAAATTCCCTTTCTTGAAATGCGCGGCGATGCCCTCCGCGATGCGCTCCCACGTGCCGTCTTCAACCTTGCGGTGGATCCCTTCGTCCGCGACAATGTGAAACTTTCGCTCGTTGAACAACAACATGATCAAAACACCCGTCCGTTCTTTTGTGTGGTGCATTTTCAATCGATGGAATTCGTGGACGGCAATCTCATGCAGCGACATCTTGCGTTCGCGCCAATGACGGCGGTGACGTATACACACACGAATTTCACCGCTCGTGGTTTTTTCCACATTTCCGATCTTCGCAGCAATACCCGCGAGGTCCGCTTCCGACAGATATTTCTTGAGGAAACCTTTGCTCATCGTCCGGATCCTTCCGCCCTACCAACTTCCACTTGCGCCACCTCCGCCAAATCCACCACCTCCGCCGCTGAACCCTCCTCCGCCGAAGCCTCCACCGCCAAAACCTCCTCCACCAAAGCCGCCGCCGATCCATCCTCCGGTCGTGTTCCATCCGCCGCCGCCGACATTAAATCTCCGGCCGCCCCGGAAGATGCGCATAAGAGGACCGAGAAGAATGAAGCAAAGGATGACGACAATCCTTACCATTGGGTCGGACGTACCGCGACGCCGGCTCTCAGCCGGAACACCTTTGAACTCACCTTTCGTCGCCATGATGATCGCGTCGATTCCCGCATCAATGCCCGCAGCAAAATCGTCTTCGCGGAATCGCGGAGTCATGATGTTCCGAATGATCTGGTCGGATATCGCGTCAGGGAGCACACCCTCCAAGCCGTAGCCGACCTCAATTCTCATCTGGCGGTCGTCTTTGGCAATGATGACGAGAACTCCGTTGTCCCTTCCCTTTTTCCCGAATTTGTTCTTCTCGGCAACCTGCATCGAATAGTCTTCAAGGCTTTCACCGCCGAGCGAGGGAATCATCAAAATGACAACCTGGTTGGATGTCTGCTCTTCGAATTGCTGTAGTTTCTCTTCGAGTGACTGAACGGAGGATTGTGAAAGAGTTCCCGTCTCGTCGGTGACCCGGCGATGAATCTCTGCAACCGGCAGGGTCTGGGCATACGCTGCCAGACAAGAGAGAACAAAAATCCCGAAGACGAGGAGGGAGAAGGTTCTCATGCCGTTGATGCCGCTAGAACTTTACCTTCGGAGCTTTGTCGGCGCCGGGCTCTGCCTGGAAATATGCCTTCTGTCCGAAGCCGAACATACCGGCAATGATCGAGGCCGGAAACGTCCGGACTTTCACGTTGAAATCTTGAATGACTTCATTGAACCGTTTTCGTTCGACGGCTATTCGATTTTCGGTACCTTCAAGCTGGGCCTGCAACTGAAGAAAGTTCTCGTTCGCTTTCAACGTGGGATAATTCTCCGCGACGGCGAGCAGCCGGGAAAGGGCGGAACTTATACCTGCCTGTGCCTGCTGAAATTTTTGAAACATCTCCGGGTTATTGAGAATGTCCGGCGTCACCTGCAGCTTTCCAACGCTCGAACGCGCGGTAGCGACTTCCTCAAAGACCGAACTCTCGTGCGTAGCGTACCCCTTCACAGTCTCCACAAGGTTTGGAATCAGGTCCGACCGGCGCTGGTACTGATTCTGCACCTGTCCCCAGGCCTGTTTCGTCCCTTCATCAAGACTCACGAGCGAGTTGTAAATTCCCGTTCCCCAAGCGATAATGCCGATCGCAAAAAGGACGACGACCCCCAGGACTGCAAGCACGATGATAGTTGTTTTACTCATTTTCAAGCATCCTTCCAAGAAAGTTAACACGAAATTCTGCGCGTGACAATATCAGAAATCACCGAAAGAAAGTCAAGAAAACAAAAGCGGCGATCCCTTTCAGAACCGCCGCATACAAAATTGCAGACAAGGTATCGCCAGAATCTTCCGCCGGTCGATCACTACGTTCTTGTATTCGATCCGGGAACTATGACGGCTGCTGCGGCGGTGGTGCGACTACCTCCTGGGGCGGCCGGGGCTTATCCTTCTTCCGGTACATGATGCCGAACGGCACGATGACACAATATCCGACGACCAAAAGAAGCGGAGCTACGACAAGAGGCATAAATCCTTCCACCTTATTCTCCGAGAGGGCAATGTAGCCCAAAATGATAACCAGCAAACCGACTCCGAGAATGATGAAATTCTCCCGCTCGAGCGGAAAAATGCTATCGAGCTTTCCTTTCTTGGCTTGCTTCGTTTTTTCAACCTTTTTCATATTCACCTTTCAAATTCACAGACAATGTAACGAAAATCACTACAAAAACAAAGGCACGGGGATCTCCGATACTATCCAAATCAAGATAAAATATTAACTGCAGAGTGCGCAAAGGAGGCGCCGAGGACGCAAAGGGCAAGCATTGCCATGCACTACCCCCTTTGCGAACTTCGCGAATTTCTTCTTTGCGGTCTTTGCGTTAGAGGCTTCTAACCATGACCCTATCCGGGTTCCGGTGCAGTCCAAATCAAGATAAAACATTAACCGCAAAGGATTGCAAAGTGACGCAGAGGGTATTTACTCCTTTTCAAAACCCATCCTTACTTCTTTTTCATGAATTTCAGGGCTGCCGAATTCATGCAGTACCGTAACCCGGTCGGTTTTGGTCCATCGTCAAAGACATGGCCGATGTGAGATTCGCATCGACTGCAGAGCACTTCAGGCCGCGACATGAAAAGGCTCGTGTCCGATTCGGTCTCGATGCTGTCCGGCGAAATGGGTGTCCAGAAGCTTGGCCAGCCCGTTCCCGATTCGAACTTCGTATCGGAGGTAAACAACTGCTGACCGCATGCGATACAGGCGTACGTTCCTTCCTCATGATTGTTCCAGTACTGGCCCGTGAACGGACGCTCCGTCCCTTTTTGCCTTGCCACGTAGTATGCCATGGGTGACAGTTCTTTCTTCCATTCCTCATCCGTCTTGACAACTTTCTTAACCATCTTTTTCCCCTTCTGTTCCACCGAGTCACTCGCGGCTGCAGGCTGAGAGCCTGCGTATGAAGAACCACCCGCTTTCCCGCAATGGCATGCCGACAGAGCGCCCGATACGACGAACAATATGATAAATATGACCTGGTTCACAGATTCATTTCCTTCACGATCATAACAACAAATCATCCCGCAGTTAGTGCCCGCGGCTACCAGGTTTTTTCCAGCCGTATTTTCTCCAATCAATTTTATCCCGCAGGAACACGATCCCCTCGTTTTCGAGCAGCTCTTTCTGCCGTTGATAGGAATGTCCACCTTTTTGAAACGAGATCTTGCCCCGGGCATTGACCACCCTGTGCCATGGGACTTCGATGTTGTGCGGGAGATTGTGAAGAGCATATCCGACGAGCCGGGCCTGGCCGCTCAAACCACAAAGTGCCGCGACCTGACCGTAGCTTGTGACCTTGCCTCTAGGAATTTTACTGACGGTTTGCCAGATGAGATGATACGATGATCCGGGGCTGACGCGGTGTTTCACACAATCTTCACCAGGAAGTAATTCTTTGCCCCCTTCCTCAGCACGATGAATTTCCCTCGAATTGAATCCCTGATAGTCACCTGCTTCTTCACATCGGCGACACGCTGGTTATTGAGATAAATTCCGCCGGATTCGATTGAGCGGCGCGCATCCCCCCTCGATTTGGCAGCTCCTGCTTTCTCGACGAACTGAACCAGACTGAATCCCTCACCGCCGAGGTCGGCCTTCGGAAAATCGATGGAGGGCACATCGCTGAAAATATCCAGAAGTTCCTTCTCATCGACGTCGGTAATCTCTCCTCCAAAGAATATCTTCGACGCTTTCAGGGCTTGCGCGAGGGCGGTTTCACCGTGTACTCTCCTTGTTACTTCCTGCGCCAGCACTGCCTGCGCCTCGCGCTTCTCCGGTGCCGTCTCGAGTAAATGCTGAAACTCATTGATTCTCTCGTGGCCGAGAAGCGTAAAGAACTTCAGGTACTGAATCGCATCGCGGTCGTCCGTGTTATACCAGAACTGATAAAACCTGTAAGGGGACGTTTGCGAGCCGTCGAGCCACACCGTACCGCTTTCCGTTTTTCCGAACTTGACCCCCGACGATGTCGTTATCAACGGGAACACGATGCCATGAGCTTCCGCGCCGCGCAACCGGCGGATGAGGTCGATCCCCGAAACAATATTCCCCCACTGGTCGCTTCCCCCCATCTGAAGCGTGCAGTTGTAACTCTGGTTCAACTGGAGAAAATCATACGACTGTAAAAGCGCGTAGCTGAATTCCGTGAACGACATGCCCTGCTCCTGATCGAGCCGGGATTTCACCGACTCTTTCGCGAGCATCTCGTTGACGGAGAAATATTTTCCCACATCGCGGAGAAAATCCATGAAGGAAAGCTGCGACAACCAATCGGCGTTATTGACAATCCTCGCGGGATTGATCTTCGCGTTGAAATCCAGGAACTGCGATAACTGGCGGCGGATCCCGTCAAGATTTTGCCGTATTTCGTCCTTCGACAACAATTTGCGTTCCTGTGTCTTGCCGCTCGGGTCTCCGATCATCCCCGTCCCGCCGCCCGCGACCGCGATGGGGAAATGCCCGTACCGCTGGAGATGCACGAGTCCCATGATGGGCAGCAGCGACCCGACGTGCAAACTCGACGCGCTCGGGTCGAAACCGATATAACCCGTGACTTTGTCTTCGGCGAGATGCTTCTCCGCACCCTGCGTTGCAGAGTGAAGAAACCCGCGCCATTTGAGTTCATTGAAAAATGTGTTCATTCTATTCCTTTCTCATTTCTCTAACACCCTCACTCTGTCACTCCGTGACATCCCTCTCCCATTGGGAGAGGGAGCGAGGGTGAGGGTTACTCCCACTCTATCGTCGATGGTGGTTTGGAGCTGATATCGTACACGACACGGTTGACACCCCTGACCTCGTTGACGATCCGATTTGAGATACGTCCGAGCACATCGTGCGGGATGTGCGACCAGTCTGCCGTCATCCCGTCGAGACTCGTCACCGCGCGCAGGGCGACGACGTTCTCGTATGTTCGCTCGTCGCCCATGACGCCGACCGTTTGAACCGGAAGCAGCACGGCAAACGCCTGCCAGATCGTTTCATAGAGTCCGGCCTTGCGAATTTCATCGATGAAAATTTCGTCCACTTCGCGCAAGGCTGCCAGTTTATCCTTCGTCACGTCGCTGATAACGCGCACCGCCAACCCCGGACCGGGAAATGGATGACGCACAATGAACTCTTCCGGCAATCCGAGCGCCCTCCCGACGGCACGGACTTCATCTTTGAACAATTCCCGGAACGGTTCGAGCAGTTTCAGATTCATTTTCTCCGGCAAACCTCCGACGTTATGATGCGATTTTATCGTGGCAGAGGGACCGCGGAACGAGATCGATTCGATGACATCCGGATACAATGTCCCCTGCGCGAGGAAGCCCACATTGCCTATCTTCTTTGCTTCACCTTCGAATACTTCGATGAACGTGTTCCCGATGATCTTCCGTTTTTGCTCCGGGTCCGATACTCCTCGCAATCTTCCGAGAAAAACCTCGCTTGCATCCACATAGTCGAGATTGAAATGGTAGGTATCGCGATGCAATTTGACCACTTTCTCGCTCTCGTTCTTCCTCATCAAGCCATTATTGATGTGGATGCAGTGCAGCCGGTCGCCAATCGCCTTATGTAGCAGAACCGCGAGGACCGAAGAATCCACGCCGCCGCTGAGTGCGCAGATGACGTTTGCGCTTCCGACGTTCGTCTGAATTTCACTAAGCGACCTTTCGATGAACGAGCCGGCATTCCAGTTTCCCGCGCATCCGCAGATCGTGACCACAAAGTTGCGGAGGATTTCCTTGCCCTTCACCGTGTGGACGACTTCAGGATGGAATTGCACCCCGTACATTTTCTTCTCTTTATTGCGGATAGCGCAAATCGGGGAATTGTGCGAATGCGCGATGTGTTCGAATCCACGCGGCATGGCCTTCAAAGCGTCGCCGTGGCTCATCCAAACGCTTGTCGTCGCGCCGATCCCGGAGAATAAATCCGAATTATCAGAGATCTCAACTTCTGCCAGTCCGAACTCTCGCCGTGCCGAACGGTCAACCTCGCCGCCAAGTTGATAGGCAAACACCTGCAAGCCATAGCAGATGCCGAGAATCGGAATCCCGAGGTCGAATAATTTAGGGTCGGGAAGCGGAGCATCCTTCGCGTAAACGCTCGAGGGACCGCCCGACAGAATGATGCCCTTCGGTTGGAGCTTCGTAATCTGTGCGAGTGGAAGGTCGAATGGCTGAAGCTCGGAATAGACTCCGAGCTCACGCACCCTCCGGGCAATGAGCTGCGAGTATTGGGCGCCGAAATCGAGGACAAGGACTAAGTCAGGACGTGGCAAGGTTGGTTGTTAGTTCGTTGGTTTCGTTAGTTCGTTGTCACTTGTTCTTGGTTCTTTGTCGTTCGTTCCTGGTTCTTGCATTTTGCTCCCATCATATCATATTATCACCCATTCTCCCACTCATCCCTTCTCCGTTTCATTATCTCAACCGCGCAACTACCGGTCTATCTCATCATCTCATACCATCACCCCTTCGCCCGCTCACCCATTCACCCCTTCATCATCACACCATCTCAAAATCTCAACTACTTCTTTTCTGTCTTCTTGCTCCTGACTTCTGTCTTCTGGATTCTACTACGAAAAATACGCAAAAGTTTGGCGAGTTGCTACCTATGAAAAAGGCGCTGGAGACCGTCTGCCCCAGCGCCTCAAGAGCGCACTCCGACCGTCAAAGGGTTTCAGCCAGCGTGGTCCTTTGCATACTCTTCCACCGGCGGACAGGAACAAACCAGATTGCGGTCTCCGTAGGCGCTGTCGATGCGCCCGACGGAGGGCCAGAACTTATATGCACGTGTCCAGGGGGCAGGATAGGCCGCTTTCTCGCGCGAGTACGGGAAATTCCATTTGTCGCTGGCGACCATATCCGCCGTATGGGGCGAGTTTTTCAGGACGTTGTTCTCCCGGTCCGCCAGGCCCTGGTGGATTTCCTGCGCCTCCGCATGAATCGAGATCATGGCGTCACAGAACCTGTCGAGTTCTTCCTTCGATTCGCTTTCTGTCGGCTCGATCATGAGCGTCCCGTGAACCGGAAACGACGTCGTCGGCGCATGAAATCCATAGTCCATTAATCGCTTCGCAACATCTTCGACCTCAATCCCTGCCTGCTCCTTCATATCGCGCATGTCGGCAAGGAATTCGTGGGCAACCCGGCCGTTGATTCCCGTATATACCGTCGGGAAATGTTTCTCCAGCCGCTTCGCCATATAATTCGCGTTGAGGATGGCGATCTTCGTGGCGTCCGTCAATCCCCGGGCTCCCATCATCCGGATATACGCCCATGAGATGACGAGGATGCTCGAGCTGCCCCACGGTGCCGCCGAAACGGTACCCAGGCTCTTTTCCCCTCCCACCGGCACGACAGGATGAGAAGGAAGGAAGCGAGCGAGTTTTTCGGTCACGCAGATCGGCCCCATCCCGGGTCCACCGCCGCCGTGAGGGATGGAAAATGTCTTGTGCAGATTGATGTGGCAGACGTCGGCACCAAAGGCCGCCGGCCGGCACAATCCAACCTGGGCGTTCATGTTGGCGCCGTCCATGTATACCAAACCGCCGTACTTGTGAATGATCTTACAGATCTCAGTAATCCCTTCTTCAAATACTCCGTGCGTCGAAGGATACGTGACCATTAGCGCCGCGAGTCGATCCTTGTGCAGCCCGGCTTTCTCCTCAAGGTCATGAATGTCGATCGAACCGTCGTCCGTCGCCCGCACGACTACGACCTCCATTCCCGCCATGACCGCGCTCGCGGGATTCGTGCCATGGGCGGAGGACGGAATGAGACACACATTGCGATGTGACTGACCCCGATCTTCATGATAGGCACGAATGACGAGAAGTCCCGTGTATTCCCCCGCTGCCCCGGAATTCGGTTGAAGTGAGACCGCGGTGAAACCGGTAACTTCCTTCAGCATTGACCCGAGCTGCTGGAACAATTCCTGATACCCCTGCGCCTGTGCAACCGGGACGAATGGATGCAGTTTGGAAAACTGCCGCCAGGTGACCGGATAGAGTTCCGTGGTCGCATTCAGCTTCATCGTGCACGAACCCAGCGGAATCATGCTCGAGGTCAGGGACAGGTCTTTTCTCTCCAATGCATGAATGTACCGGAGCATCTCGGTTTCGGAATGATGGGAGTTGAATACCGGATGCCGGAGAAACCCGGAAGTGCGCTTAAGCTTTCCCTGATAACCGGAGCTTTCGTCCTTCGCGACCGCCGCCGCGTCGAATCCCGGTGCCTTGTCAAGGGCGAAGACCTTCAGCAACAAATCGATTTCCTCAACGGTAGAAACTTCATCAAGAGAAATCCCCAACGAGCCGTCGTCAAAATACCTTACGTTGATGTGATTCGAGTCCAGTTGTACCGCTATCTTCTGCCGGCGAGCCGTGTCGACCGCAACGTGAAGGGTATCGAAAAAGTCTTCATGGAGGATGGAGTATCCGAGCCGCCGCAAACCCTTCGCCAGAACCTTGGTGAGATTGTGGACGCGTTCCGCGATGGCCGCGAGGCCATCCGGGCCGTGGTACACGGCATACATGCCTGCCATAACGGCGAGGAGAACCTGCGCCGTGCAGATGTTCGAAGTCGCCTTTTCACGGCGTATATGTTGTTCACGCGTTTGGAGCGCCATGCGCAGCGCTCTCCGGCCGCGGGAGTCGATAGACACACCGATAATGCGGCCCGGCATGTTCCGTTTGAACCTGTCTTTCGTCGCAAAGAATGCTGCATGAGGCCCGCCGTACCCGAGGGGAACGCCGAACCGCTGGCTATTACCGACCGCGGCGTCCGCGCCCAATTCCCCCGGAGGAGTCAACAGCGTCAAGCTCAACAGATCGGCCGCCACAACCACCTTTGCGCCCGAGGCATGCGCCCGCTCGCAGAAGGAGCGATAATCGTACACCGCGCCATCGGTCGACGGATACTGGAGAAGTGCGCCAAAAACCTTGTCGGAAAATTCAAAGTTGGCATGGTTGCCCACGACGATCTTGATGCCAAGCGCCTTCGCACGCGTTTTCACCACTGCAATCGTCTGCGGGTGGCAATCGTCTGCGACGAAGAATACGCCGCCTTCCGGATGACCTTTGAGACTGAAGAACATCAACATGGCTTCGGCCGCGGCCGTGGCTTCATCCAGCAGAGAAGCGTTCGCGATGTCGAGTCCGGTCAGATCAATGACCATCGTCTGGAAATTGAGCAAGGCTTCGAGGCGTCCTTGTGCGATTTCGGCCTGGTACGGGGTATACTGCGTGTACCAGCCCGGGTTTTCAAAGATATTCCGTTGGATCACCGTCGGCGTGATGGTATCGTAGTATCCCATACCGATCAGCGACCGGTAGACCCGGTTCTTCGACGCCATGGAGCCGAGCTCATTGAGCGTTTCTTGCTCGCTCCGCGGGGGTGGAAGAGAGATCGCCGTGCCGGTACGGATTGCTTTCGGAACCACGCTCTCGATGAACTCATCAAGAGTTTTCGCGCCCACGACATTCAGCATCTCCCTCACTTCTTGTTCATCGGGGCCGATGTGCCGGCGCGCAAAGGAATCTCGTTGAGAAAGGTTCATGGACATAAAAATAGCTTAGAGGTTAGAGGTTCGGGGTTAGAGGATAGACGTCATGCTTAGAGAATCGGGACAATTCTTGTACAAGAATGATGCACACTCATGGGCGCCGACCGTCAGCTCCCGACGGTGGGCAGAAACCAGACAGCCGACAACCGACAGCGAATTATTATTTTCCGATCAACTCGCGATAGCGCTTTGCGTCGAGGAGGTTATTCAGCTCGACCGGATTCTTGATGGAAATTTTGACCATCCAGCCTTTATCATACGGCTGTTTATTCACGAGGTCGGGTGATTTTTCCAGTGCGGGGTTTACTTCAACAACCTCACCCGAAACGGGCGCGTAGATGTCGGAAACAGCTTTCACGGCTTCAATCGTGCCGAAGCTCTCGCCTTGTTTCACCTGCTTCCCCTTCGCGGGAAGTTCGACGAAGACAACGTCTCCGAGTTCACCCTGTGCATAGTCGGTGATGCCGACGACGCCGGTGGCTCCTTCGGGGCGAATCCACTCGTGTTCTTTCGTGTACTTCAGGTTTTCAGGAAAAGTCATGACATCACCTTTCAAAGATTAGTCGTGGAGGATTGTTTTATCGATGTAACTCGTATCGTACGTGCCGCTCTTGAACGTCTCATCCTGCATAACGCGGCGATGGAAGGGAACCGTCGTTGCGACACCCTCAACGGTAAACTCCTCGAGGGCGCTCGACATCTTCGTGATCGCTTCCTCTCGCGTCGGAGCGTGGATGATGAGCTTCGCAATGAGAGAATCGTAAAACGGTGGAATGCGATATCCGGTATAGCAGTGCGTATCCACTCTCACACCGAAACCGCCGGGGAGGTGGAAACTCGTAATCTCGCCGGGCGACGGCCGGAAACCGTGGTCGGGGTCTTCGGCATTGATCCGGCACTCGATGGCATGGCCTCGCGGTTTGTACTCTTTCTTGCGCAAACGTTCGTGGGTGGCTATCTGAATCTGCATTTTGATCAGATCCATTCCCGTGACCTGCTCCGTCACGGGGTGCTCAACCTGGATCCGGGTGTTCATCTCCATGAAGTAATAATTCCTGTCGCTGTCCACGAGAAACTCGATCGTGCCGGCACCTTCATACTTGACGCCTTTGGCTCCCTTGACTGCCGCGGCACCCATCTTCTCCCGGAGTTCCGGCGTCACAATCGGTGAAGGAGACTCCTCCACCAGTTTCTGGTGCCGCCGCTGGATCGTGCAATCACGTTCATTCAAGTGTATAACGTTGCCAAACTCATCTCCGAGCACCTGTATCTCGATATGCCGCGGCTCCAGGACGAGCTTTTCGATGTACACGCTGGGGTTTCCGAACGCCGCTTCGGCTTCGTTGCTTGCCATCTGGAAGGAGTTCTCAAAATCCGCCGCGGTCTGGACGACACGCATGCCCTTTCCGCCACCGCCGGCAGATGCCTTGATCATGACGGGAAAACCGATAACTTCGGCGACTTCGCGGCCCTCTTTGGCATCCTTCACGATTCCGTCGCTCCCGGGAATAACCGGGACGCCGGCTTTCTTCATCGTGTCTTTCGCCAATGCCTTATCCCCCATCGCCGTTATCGCCTCGGGAGACGGGCCGATGAATTTCAATCCCTGTGATTGACAAATCTCGGCGAACTGCGAGTTCTCTGCAAGGAATCCATAACCCGGATGAATCGCATCGGCATTGGTGATTTCGGCGGCAGAGATGATGCGGGGAATATGAAGATAACTGTCCTTGCTCGAAGGAGGTCCGATGCACACTGCTTCATCGGCAAATTTCACGTGGAGGGAGTAACGATCGGCTTCGGAATAAACGGCGACTGTTTTTATCCCCAGATCCCGGCAGACCCGGATGATCCGGAGAGCGATTTCCCCCCTGTTGGCAATGAGGACCTTCTTAAACAAATGCGCTCCCGCATTCGACTGGAAACGTGAGCACTTCGCGTGCGAACATCTTACACCGGTTCTATGAAGAACAACGTCTGATTGTATTCCACCGGCTGCCCGTTTTCGACTGCGATCTTCACGATCCGTCCCGCAACGTCGCACTCTATCTCGTTCATGAGCTTCATCGCTTCAATGATGCAGAGGACCGTTCCTGTCTGAACCGCCTGGCCGACTTCGACATACGGGTCGGCATCGGGCGCGGGTGCACGGTAAAATGTTCCGACGATCGGCGATTTGACCTCGTGGTACTTCACCTCCGGCTTCGCGGGAGGCGCTGCCTGGGCGGCCGCTACCTCATGTGGTGAATGTTGCGGCTGGGGAGGTTGGCTCAGGTATTGCGCGACCTGTGACGGATAAACGACGGCAACGCCCGCGCTGTGTTTCGAAACTCGAATCTTGATCCCCTCTTCTTCGATTTCGATTTCGTCAACCGCGCTTTGCTCCAGGAGACGGATTAATTTCTTGAGATAGCTAAGTTCCATAATTGTTCCAACAAGTGGTTAAACGGAATGATGACGCCGGCCTGCTGCCGACATTACCGTCACGATGTTACGCAAGAACAGAACGAAACCGCTTACGCGGCAGTGACACGCTCGAGATAATCGCCCGACCGCGTGTCGACCTTAATGATATCTCCTTCATTGATGAAGAGGGGGACATTCACCATCGCACCGGATTCAACTTTCGCGGGTTTTTGTGCCCCCGTTGCCGTGTCGCCTTTCACACCCGGACCGGTTTCAACGACCTTCAAATCGACCTTATCGGGGAGGTCGAGAGCGATGATGTCGCTTCCATGGAACATGATTTTTACGCCCTGGCCTTCTCTCAGGAAGCGCGCCTTCCCGCCGAGTGTAACCTCCTGTACCGTCAGCTGGTCGTAGGTCTCTGTATCCATGAAGACGTATCCCGAACCGTCATGATACAGGAATTGAAAATCTTTCGTCTCAAGTCGAACAGCTTCAACGGCCTCGCCGGCACGGAATCGCGTTTCAACGACTTTTCCCGATTTCAAACTCTTGAGTTTCGCGCGAACAAATGCGCGCCAGTTGCCCGGATTCACATGCTGAAATTCTACAATCGTCCACAACTCGCCATCGATACGGATGGCCATCCCAGAACGAAAATCTGAAGTTGTTGCCATAAATCTCCAAAGGATTGAACAAAAAAGCAGTCTTTAACCAACAGGTGGCCGAAAAAGATAGGAAGAAATCGACTGAAAGTCAAGGAAACCAAAATCACGGTACTGTGCTGATTTCAATGGATGTCAGGGTCTACAGCGAGACAGTCCACCGCATGAGTGGCTGTCGCGGTCCCCGCCAATAAGACGGCGGGCAGGCACACCGTGACAGAATCAGAT
>Ga0209777_10001061_pt1 | contig 41843 bp, 63 predicted proteins | sample FrelakmetHBP12HB_FD_187147 | JGI IMG/M metagenome (GOLD analysis project Ga0209777, IMG submission 187147) | Freshwater lake sediment microbial communities from the University of Notre Dame, USA, for methane emissions studies -HBP12 HB (SPAdes)... | ecosystem: Environmental > Aquatic >...
CCCCCACATTTTCCGGCCTAGCTGTCAAGGGTTTATTTTCTTTATTTTGACTATTTTTTGGGTTATTTGATAGCTGATCTACCATCAATTCAATAATTTGTTGCTGTTCTGGGCCGAGCTGGTTGAACTTGTCTAATAGGGGAGATGATTGTTGTTTGTCAGTGGCTCGCTTTAAACCCTTTCCAGTAATAAACCATTCAACACAAACATTAAATTTTTCAGCAATCTTTATTGCATTTTCAATGCCTGGCATACCTTTTCCATTTATCCAGTCATTTACTGTCGGTTGCGCGAACCCAAGCCACTTAGCAAGCTGAGTTTGATTGGTAGGCGCATCACTGCACTCCTTCCAAATACGATTTAACCTTTCTGAAAATCCTGAATGTTTCATGACGCTATTGTCATTGAAAAAAATATCGGAATCACCTGTTGATTTTTTACCGGAATAGCCTATAATCGAAATCAACATTAACGCCTCGGAATTTATATGGATGTTCTAAGCAAAATTGACAGTCACTTTAAGAACCAAACCGAATTAGGCTTGGCGGTTGGAGTTTCACAATCTGTTGTTTCTGAGTGGCTAACAGGAAAAGCAACAATTCCACCACTTAGAGCAAAAAAGATTGCCGAACTCACTGGCATACCTCGCGAAGAAATCCTTCCTAAAGTTTTCGGATAAATAAACATGGCTCTCGACTTTGAAATTAAAACCTCGGTTGACGAGGAAACCCATGACAACGCTCTTGTTGTTAGTAGAGCTTACGGCTTTAAGACTCGCGCGGAGTGGGCAAGATTTCTAATAGAACGAGAGCTGTCATGGGCAACACCGCAAGTACATATTAACCGCATACCCGGTGTACTGAAAGGGCGAGATTAGAGCCTTATTCGTCTACAAAATAAATTGAACTTTTTGAAAAGTAGTCTAGCGGTATTTATGAGTCAAAAAAGAAACATAGCAGGGGATAAGAGGGCGGCAAGTTTGACTTTGCAACCTCGTCCAGCACAGAAGAACACTTTCGGTCGTGGCTTTGAGTTTACTCCAGCACTTACCGACATAGATTACTGTGAAAGAAATCGTATTCAGCAGTGTATTGCAATTAGAAATAGTAAGTAAGTCAGAGGCACTTTAGTCATAACCCTATCAGGGTTGAACCTCAAGAAACTGATAGCAGTATGCCCCAGAAGATCGGGAGCGGGTGCAAATCCTTAATAATCTGCGGGCTGGTCGCATCTCGAAGCCCAGGGCGTACGGTAATCAAACCGTAGCATCGAGAATCCCGAAAGGGCAACCCAATCCCCTCCTTAACTCTAGCTTGCTGGGGTAGGGGGTCTATTACAACCCAATAAATATATGATGTGTTTAGCTGGATGCCGGACAAAGAAAAACCCCACCAATCCGACAAGATGCAATGGGGTTTATTGAAATAAATCAACGAGAGAAATTATAACATGAGTAAAGAACTGATACCAAACCAAAAACAAATAGTTTCAGGCATCTCAAAAGCCTTTAACAAAATGGAATCTGCAAAAAAAGGTTACGTTTATTCAGTCATAGAATTAGGTGAAAAGCTAAATTCTGCGAAAGAAATAGTGCCTCATGGAGAGTGGAATATGTTCTTAAATGCGAACTCCGAGTTCGCATTTGAAGGCCGTCAAGCACAAAAATTTATGCTGATTGCGACCAATAAAACACTCGTTTTAGAGTTCTTTGATGATGAGCAATCTATCAATAGTTTGACGCGTGCAATCGCAAATGTAACGCCAGAACAAATCGAGAAGGTTGAACAGCTCAAAAAAGAAGAAGCGGACCGAATCGCATTGGCAGAAGCCAACAAAGCACTTGCCGAAGCCAAAGCCGCTATTGATAACGCCAAAAAACAGGACGATGTAATAGATGGCGTATTTGAGGAAGTAAAACAACCAGCTCCCGTTGTTGAGATCTTGCCAGAAGATGAATTTGACGAGATCGACGAGCTTAGAGACTTACTTGATGAACAACATTCAGCCAATAAAGCGCTTCAAGATGATAACGACTCATTAGTAAAGATACACGAAGCCAATGAACCGCTAGCTGTTGCAATGGAGGAGCTTAAAAAATCCAACGCACTGAATAGAATCTTGAATGAGCGCATCAATGGTTTAATGAACGAGAAAAACGAAGCGATTAGAAACGCCAAGATGTGGAAAGGTCAATTTGAAAGGCTTGAAAAAAGCCGTAAGGCGACCTAGTCATGTATGAAGAACTGTTTAGTCATGAAGAAGTCAATTATCAAGCGGCAACATTTCCACCGCCACGCGCGTTCCAAGATCATGCTCATGAGCAATTAAGAATCGGTGCGGCTCAAGGTCATCGTTGTCAGATGATTATGGCGCCGACGGGAGCCGGCAAAACTTATCTTGGCTTACGCATTGCCCATGAAGCTTTGAAGAAAGATAAAAGCGTTGTTTTTGTCTGCGATAGAACCACCTTAATAGATCAAACCAGTTCTGTTGCTGATACTTACGGCTTATCAGCTCATGGCGTTATTCAAGCAAATCATTGGCGTGTCAATAAACGTCGATTATTTCAGATTGCCAGTGTACAAACTTTAGCGCGTCGTCAATGGCCTAGTGCGGATGTGATTATTGTTGATGAGGCGCACACGATGTACAAGGGATGGGTTGACCATGTGCAAAACTGCGATTCAAGAGTAATCGGATTATCAGCTACGCCATTTGCACCAGGACTTGGAAAGATATTCACTAATCTGGTTAATGCAGCAACGATGGCAGAGCTAACGCTATCCGGTGTACTGGTTCCACTTAAGGTATTGTCCTGCACCAAGATTGATATGCGCGATGCCAAAGTAATTGCCGGTGAATGGTCGGACAAGGAAGTGGAAACACGGGGCATGGAGATTATCGGTGATGTGGTCAAGGAATGGCTGACGTATGCAGACAATAAGAAAACTATTGTCTTTGGCGCAACGATTAATCATTGCGAAGAAATGGCGAGATCTTTTAAAGCTAATGGCATTAATGCAGCAGTGTTTACGTCTCATACGCTACCCGAAGAACGCCTTGAACTGTTGAAAGAGTATAAAAAACCGGATAGCAGCATCAGAGTATTAATCTCAGTGGAAGCATTGGCAAAAGGTTTTGATGTAAAAGACGTTGAATGTGTCTGTGATTGCCGGCCGCTTAGAAAATCATTATCAACTGCGATTCAAATATGGGGTCGTGGCTTGAGAGCCTCACCTGAGACTGGAAAAACAGAGTGCTTGTTATTAGATTTTAGCGGCAACATTATCCGGTTTAGGGAGGATTATGAGGACATCTTCAATCATGGCCTTGAGACACTGGACGCAGGTGACAAGCTGGATAAGGTGGTCAGAAAAGATCCAGAGCAAGGCGAAGAAAAGCTCTCTGAATGTCCGCTATGCAAAGCCCAACCATTCTTTAAGAAATGTATGGCATGTGGATTTGAGAAGGTCACCGCGAGTCATATTGAGCATCATGCCGGTGAAATGCAGGAGATTAGCATAGGCAAGTCGTCCAAAGCACCGATGATGAGTAAGTATGATTTATGGAATGAGCTTTGTACTTATGCAAAAACACACAGCTCTAAAGATCGGCAAAATGGGCGGGCGAGTAATTTATATAAAAACTTTACCGGCGAATATCCTGATCGGGATTTATCTTTTGATACCTCCGTTAATGTACCTATCTCCAGGCCTGTTTTAAATAAGATTAAGCAACTTAATATTGCTTATGCCAAAAGTGCAAATAGGAAGGCTGCATGAAAATTCAATATCCTTTGTTTGGTAATACATTAGCCTCCCAAATGCGTTGGGGAAATAAACCGGAGCTAGTCATTATTGGTGTGGGTGGTGATTCTATGGCTAGGGCTAAGAACTGGCAGAACAATACTTCATTTGCACCTTTGATAATGAAATACGATTCGTTACCAAAACAATTAACGTGGCCTGTTAAAGATTGCATGTGTTTGATTGAATGGGATGTTGGCCCAAGCTCTGAAATGATTAAACAACTGATCGAGTGCTTGGAAGCTGCTGGTGCTTTATCAATTAAGGTGATGTGTTTATTTGCAGATTACCAAAACCCCACGCAGTTTTACAATAAAGATACAGGTCAATGGATTGAAACCGATAGATCAAAACGAGAAATTGAGAGCATGGAATACCATCAAATCAACAGATCCACAACTAGCACAGCTTATGCTTAATATTAATCAGCTTACCGGAAAGCCTGCGTTTATCGAGGTGGTTATTAATGACAGGGTAGTGCTTAAGCAGGGCAATGAGCAGGGTGTTAGAGATATGACAGTACCGAAGTCGAGGGTTAGCTGGTGAGGGCTTACTACAACGAATTTGATCCAAAAGCAGCGGCTTGGATTAAGCAGTTAATTAAACCCAGCATTAAGCCGTTGGCTAATGGGCTTCCCAGAGGAATGGGATATAGCAGCGATCCAAGCGAGCCGATTGACCCCAACAACACGCAAGAAGCGCGAGTCATGCGTTTAAAAGGCTATGGTAATGCAATAGTGCCACAGGTGGCGGCTTCGTTTATCAAAGCATTTATGGCGACACAATGAAAGTATTTATTATCGACAGTGACCGTAAACACTTTCATGCAATAAAGACGATTAACGATCTGCCGACTGATGGATCAATGGAAGTCGTTATACAAAAACACGTCAAGAAACGCACCAGTGGGCAGAACCGTTATCAGTGGAAGGCCATACTCGGCGACATATCAAGACAAGTAAGAATCGAAGGCAAAGGCTACACACCTAATATCTGGCACGAACACTTGAAAGGAATGTTTTTACCGGACGAAGCAAGCGATGAATTGACCTTGCCAAGTTATGTGAAATGGCAGGAAATGCCAGACGGCACACTCAAGATGGTCGGCAGCACAACGAAGCTAACCACGAAGGGCATGAGTATTTATTTTGAACGGCTATACGCTTATGCGGTGACTGAGTTGGACGTGAGGTTTACAGCAAATGTCTAAGATTTGCAATACTTGCAATGAAGAAAAACCTTTAGATTTGTTTTCAAAACAAAAACGAAACACAGATGGGCATACAAGTAAATGTATCAAATGCTTATCAATTTTTTATAAAAATTATTACTTAAACAACAAAGAAAATATAAAGAAAAAATCAAATATTTATTACGCTAAAAATACCGAAAAATGCAAGGAAGCGAATAAATTAAATTATCAAAAAAACAAAACTAGATACATAGAAATGAACAAAAAATGGCGGGAGAACAACCTTGAAAAAGTTAAAGCCTATAGAAAAACCGCAAATATAAATAGGCTTGGAAAATACAAGGATATACATAAATTGTGGGTTATAAATAATATAGAAGCAGTTAAAGAAAAAAGAAAGACTTGGAAAAAATTTAACTCTGAAAATTTAACGGATAGTTATGTTAGAGGGATGCTGCAAAAAAGAACACAAATATCAGTCGGAGATTTACCACAAGAACTTGTAGAGGTTAAGCGAGTTCAGATACTAATTAATCGTGAAATAAGGAATAAAAATGTCATTAACAATTACTGAATTAAGAGAAGATTTATTAAAAGTTTATGCTGATTTAAGAAGCGGTGTAATGGACTCAAGAGACGCTAAACAAATAAATAACACGGCTGGAAAAATCATTGCTTCAGCAAAAGTTCAAATTGAGTATTCATCTTTACGAAATGAAAAGCCTGACATTGACTTTATTAAATAATGAGTCGGCTAAGAGAAAGCGCTCGCGGTCAAGAGTGCTTAGTCAGATTGCCGGGTGTTTGTAATCGCAATCCGGAAACCGTGGTATTGGCTCATTTAGGCGGTGGTGGTATGGGATATAAAACAGCAGATTATGAAGGTAGTTTTTGTTGTAGCTCATGCCATGACGCTTTAGATGGCCGAGTGAATACAGATAACACACATGACGAATTAGAGTTAATGCACAGGCAAGGCGCTACAAGAACGCGTGATTACTGGGTTAAAGAGGGGTTAATCAAGATAGCATGATCGAGTCAAAAGAATGTACTAAGTGTAAGCAAGAAAAGAGCCTCACTGAGTTTCATGCCGCCAAAAGGCATAGAGGGAACGTACTTAGCCGATGCAAAGTCTGCCAAAACTTATTCGCTGCAACATGGCGAGAGCAAAACCCACGCAAGGTGCAAGCAAATAACAAATATCACAGCGACTTAAGGACTGTATTGCGACATGCGAAGAAGGTAGCAGCATGAAATTACATTTACCTTGGCCTCCTAAAGAATTATCACCAAATGCCAGAGTTCATTGGGCAAAGAAAAGTAAAGCGGCAAAAGCTTACCGGATGCAATGCGGACTGATGACAAAAGCGGCAAAGATAATCGTACCAGAGATCGATGGGCGCTTGCATTTGTGGCTGACGTTTTACCCGCCCGACAAACGCCACCGTGATGACGACAATATGATCGCCAGTTTTAAAAGTGGTCGTGATGGTATAGCGGATGCTTTGGGCATTAATGATTGTCGATTTATTACCCACCCTTGGGTGCATACAGAAACAGGGGGCTATATCAAAGTATCAATAACAGGTGGACCGGATGATTGATTGGATTATATTGCCATTTTATTTAACGATGATTTTAATGATGTATGTGATTTATAAGGCGTGGGAATAATGACGATTGAAGCAACGCTAGAAGAAAGAGGTAGTCGTTATGGTGCATTTACTGAACATGCCAGGATAACCCAAAACATCAAACGCGCAATGGCTGATAGTCCTAACTGGGATACTTTAAAAGACGATCAACGAGAGTGCTTAGAGATGGTGGCTCATAAAGTGGGGCGAATACTCAATGGTGATCCTGATTACCATGACTCATGGCACGACGTTAATGGGTATGTAAAGTTAGTAGCTGATTTGCTAATACCAGAGAAGTTACTTTTATGATCGAGTGGCCAATGATTAGTTTCGCTCCTATCAATTTACATAATGTGCCGAAGCGCTTTAAGAAATGTAAGCATAAATATTGGATGATGCTGTACTCAATGAATCAAATGTGGTGTTACGGAAAGAACTGCGGTGAAAAGCGTTATATCAATAACGGTATAAAAATTGAGCATCAACGGTGATGGATGATATGCGAATACTTGCTTTGATTGTTGCCTTGTGCATTTTTGTTATCGGATTAACGATGTTTTTGGTCAAGTACATATTGAGGCTCTTTGATGACTTATGGGCTGATGATGACAATGGATACTTCTAACGTGCGGAAGATGTGGCACAAGCCTAGTATGGTTGAATCATGAACCCTAGACAACTCAGATTTGTAGAAGAATATCTAGTCGACTTGAATGCAACTCAAGCAGCGATTAGGGCTGGGTATTCTGCCAGAACTGCGGCAGTCATTGGTAATGAAATCCTTAAAAAACCTTATATTCAATCCGCTATCCAAATAGCACAGCTGGCAAGGTCTGAACGCACACAGATTACCGTAGATAAAGTGCTTGAGGACATTGAACTCATTAAGCTAAATGCTATGCAACAGGAAGATAACGGCAAGATGATTAACCATGCCGGTGCGCTTAAGGCTTGCGAGTTACAAGGTAAGCATTTGAAGATGTTTGTGGATAAGGTTGAGCATTCAGGAGGCCAGACTTTGCACGTCATTACAGGTGTCAATGCAGCCGATTAGACTGAACTATTACCCTAGAGACTGGCAACGAGAGTGTCATGCTAACCGTAAGCGATTTACGGTATTAGCGTTACATAGACGAGCCGGTAAGACGGAATTAGCTATCATGGAGCTGCTAGACGCTGCTATGCGCTTTGATAAAGAGATGGGTCAGTTCTTTTATGTGGCTCCGTTCTTAAAGCAAGCCAAAGCAATCGCCTGGTCAAGACTTAAGCAGAAGGTTGCACCCTTAGTGCCTCACGGTGCTGTCATTATTAATGAATCAGAGCTATCCGTTCAGATCGTTGCTAACAACTGTCTCATTCGTATTTTTGGTGGTGATAATCCTGATGCGATGCGTGGAGTTCGACTAGATGGCATTGTCATCGATGAAGTAGCGCAGATTAAGCCTGAAGTTTGGCAGGACATTATTCAGCCCGCACTATCAGATAGACTAGGCTGGAGTTTGTTTATAGGTACGCCAAGTGGGATTAACCTTTTCAGTGAATTGTATTTTAGAGCCGATAGTTATGAGGATTGGTACTCTGCTAAATATACGGTTTACGACACTCATTCACTCGATGAAGCTGAGGTTGAAAGGCTGCGTCGAGATATGGCAGAGACTTCATTTGCAAGAGAGTATCTATGTGATTTTAGCGCTGCCGGTGACGATCAACTCATGTCGCTATCAGATGTTGAGGCTGGAGCAACTCGCACTATTCCTGATAGAGATATTATGTATGCGCCTAAGATACTAGGCGTGGACCCTGCCCGTTTTGGTGATGACCGGTCCGTCATCTTTATGCGCCAAGGTTTAGCGACTCACAAGCCCATTATCTTGCGTGGTATAGATAACATGGCCTTGGCTCAACGGGTGGCCTCCGAAATCATGGAACATAAACCTGATGCGGTGTTCATTGATGCCGGTGCGGGTTCTGGGGTGATTGATAGATTAAGACAGCTTGGCCATGAGGTCACAGAGGTAGCATTTGCCGGTAAACCGACTGATGGTCGCTATCTTAATAAGCGTGCTGAAATCTGGTGCGAGTTAAGAGACTGGTTGACAGGTGGTGGTTGCATTCCAAATGACCAAGGGCTTAAGCAAGACTTAGCATCACCGACTTACTTCTATAACTCTGCTGGCAAGATTCAATTAGAGTCTAAAGATGAGATAAAAAAGCGCGGATTGCCATCACCGGATATTGGTGATGCCTTGGCCTTAACCTTCTCATTCCCTGTTATCCCCAAATCATCCTCCCATCATTCTTCTAACAGACCGCGCACGGACGCTATGCGTGGACACGATCCTTTTGCGAGTAGAACTCAATGATTAAATGGCTCAGAGCGTCACACTGTGCAGTACCTAATTCTTATCCCTGCCTCATGATGCTGGATTCAGGTGAATCAATCATGGGTATGTATGAAGGACACATGAACGTCATCGCCTGGACGGTGGTCAATCTACCTGAGTGGATGCTGATAAAGAGAGGACCAGGCACTGGTAAGGTTTGTGGTGAGAATCATCCTAAGACGACTCTATCTGATGATGACTGTGCAACAATCAGAGCGGCTTATGATACCGGCTCCTTATCATATCAAATGCTGGCCGATAAGTTCGACTGCTCAAAGTCTACTATCAGAGACATCATCAAAGAGCGTACTCGCTTTAGTGATCGTTTGCGTAAGTAAGCCGTGCGGATGATAGCCGATTGAGCCGTTAGACTCTCACTAACTTTAAAAGTGAGATTGATTATGTGTTCATCACCGCCAAAAACCCCTGCTCCACCACCACCTCCACCACCCCCTCAATTAGCCCATGCGCCTGATGTAAAGGCAGTGGTCGCTGATGTGGGTACACAGAATGTCGCACAAGGCGGAGGCGGAGTTACGACCACTCTATTAACCGGTGGCCAAGGTGATCCTATCGCTGCGGGTACTCTTGCTAAGAAGACTCTGTTAGGCGCTTAGAGTGTCAGAAGAAATCAAGCTACTTAATAGACGATGGTCTGCTCTGAAGATGGAGCGGTCCACTTGGCTACAGCATTGGTCAGATGTGAGTCGCAACTTACTGCCGGTCAATGGTCGCTATTTCATCTCAGATCGCAACAAGGGCTTTAAACGTCACAATGTTATTTATGACTCTACCGGCACGAAAGCTCTCAGAGTTTTAGCGGCCGGCATGATGTCCGGCATGACGTCACCATCACGGCCTTGGTTCAGACTATCAATTACTGATACTGACTTGATGGACAGTCAGCCGGTTAAGGTTTGGCTCAATTCGGTATCCGATCAGGTCAGTGATGTACTAGCCAAGTCTAACTGTTACCGCGTCCTTCACTCTATGTATGAAGAACTCGGTGCGTTTGGTACGGCATCGGCTCTGATTGCTGAAGACTTCAATAATGTTATCCATCTTCATCCGTTTACTATCGGTGAGTACGCTATCACGACAGACTGGAAGGGTGACGTTAATACCTTATACCGTGAGTTTGATAAGACGGTTGCCGAGATCGTCGGTGAATTTGGCTTAGAGAATTGCTCAAGTGTCGTTAAGTCTGCTTATCAGCGTGGCAACCTCGATCAGTGGGTGACTTTGATTCATGCTATCGAGCCAAGAGCAGATAGAGATCAGTCTAAGAAAGACAATCTCAATATGCCTTGGAAGTCTGTGTACTTCGAACGTAATGCCGGTGACAAGAAGGTCTTGCGTGAGTCTGGCTATCAAACATTTCCTTGTGTAGCACCTCGCTGGACTACCGTTTCGGGCGATATTTATGGTGTTTCACCTGGCATGGAAGCACTAGGCGATATTAAGCAGTTACAAGCACAACAGTTTCGTAAGTCTCAAGCTATCGACTATCAAGCCAATCCGCCTATTCAAGTGCCATCGAGCATGAAGAATAGAGAGATTGAGTTATTCCCTGGTGGTATCTCTTATTATGATGCCTCCTCTGGTACTCAAGGGGTTAAGACAGCCTTCGAGGTCAATCTTAATCTGCAAACCTTGCTCATGGATATTCAAGACGTCCGTACCCGTATCAATGGGGCGTTCTTCTCTGACATCTTTATGGCCATCACTCAGCAAGATACGCGCATGACGGCTACCGAAGTCGCTGCGCGTAATGAAGAGAAGATGTTAATGCTCGGTCCAGTGGTTGAGCGGCTGAATAATGAACTACTTGATCCACTAATAGAAACAGTCTTTGAACGCCTCTTGACTGCCAACATGTTACCACCACCGCCAGAGGAGTTAGCCGGTCATGATCTTAATATTGAATATGTCTCCATGCTGGCACAGGCTCAAAAGGCTGTTGCCGTCAACGGTATTGATCGCTTTGTCTCATCAATGGGTCAGATTGCAACTCTGCGGCCTGATGTTTTGGACAAGTTTAACCCCGATCATTGGGTAGATGCTTACTCCGATAAGCTCGGTATTGATCCCGAACTGATTATCAGTGGCGAGCAAGTGGCTTTGGTGCGTCAACAACGAGCAGAAGCGCAAGCTCAACAACAAAAACAGGCGATGCTCATGCAGGCCAGTGAAGCAGTAAAGAATCTTGGACAAACTTCAACTCAACCAGGCACAGCATCGGGTGATGTCATGGCCGCAATGAAAGGACAACAACAAAATGCCTAGACAACTATTTGCCACTACCGGTTATACGGTTGGCGCTAAAGAATACACCGAGCTTGAAGGTGTGCCGGTAACAGCTGCTGATGCAACGGCACTGCCCAGCGGTCCCTGTACTGGCATTTATGTGACTGCACTAGGTAACGTAGCGGGTACATTAGCTTCAGGTGGTACGTTTGTACTGACGGGTTTAGTAGCAGGCCAGATCGTTAAGATCAATGCCTCTATTATCGCAGCTACTTCAACAACGGCAACCGGCATCTTCGCTTTATATCCCGCAGGTAACTTGTAATGGCTCAATATCCTAATACGCTGGCGTCATCCAATGATATGTACACCAGTTATGCGGATGCTTATGCGGTCACTCCGAATGACTCAACCGATTTACCAAATGGTGTATCCAGAGCGCTACTGATTTCAGGAGCAGGAACAGTCACGTTACTTATGGCATCGGGTAATCAGATTGTTATTACCGCAACCGCTAACTCAATCGGTTTTGTTTTGAATCTACGGGTTAAACGAGTTTTAGCAACCGGTACGACTGCAACACTTATCAACGCATTGTATTAAGGATAGCTATGAAACTCATCAGTATGAAGAAAGAAAGCGACGACATGGGTGAGCCTGCTTACTGCATGTCGGCTAAGTATGGTTACGGCTTGACACTTCATTTAGATGATGACCAGTGCGAGGCGTTAGGTATTACGAAAGCATTAAAGGCTGGCACTCAAGTCACTCTTCAAGCGATTGCCATCGTCACCTCTGCAACTGAGTCTTTAGAGCGTGACGGTGATGATAAGGGTACGGATGTCAGTATCTGTTTGCAGATTACCGATATGGGCTTAACGACCGGTGGCTCACTGAAGAATGCCGCCAAACTCTTATATGGTGCGGATGATAAGTAATCCTGAAGGTTACTCTGATGACGACGCGAGAGCTGCAACACAACAACTGCGCAAGATTCAAGCGGTGGTTGAAGCGCAGGACTTTACCGCTATCGCCATGCTGCCAGAAGGTAGAAGACTACTAAGACGGCTAATGAGCGAATGTGGCGTCTTTCAAACCAGCTTTACCGGTGAGGGCTTAACAGCTGCACATAAAGAAGGTAAGCGGGTTATAGGATTATGGGTACTGGAGCAATTTAATAACTGCCCAGATTTATACATACAATTACTTACGGAACAAACTAATGACCGAAGAAATAGCATCGACGACTGAAGAAGTTGCGACTGATGTTGTCATTGAACCGACTACAGAAACCACTTTATTGTCAGCAGAAGCAACAGACGCTCCTGCCGAGATAGAGTACACCGACTTCACATATCCCGAAGGTACAGTGGTTGACGAAACTATCCAAGACGCCTTTAAAAAAGCGGCCAAGGAAGCGGGTCTAACCCAAGCGCAAGCGCAACACCTAACGGATATGGGGGGCTTGATGAGAGCTAAAGTAATGGCCGACCATCAAGCTGCACAAGCACAGGTCTATACCGACTGGGCTGAACAGTCACGCTCTGATAAAGAGTTTGGCGGTGCAAAAATGGACGAGAACCTGGCTATCGCAAGCAAAGCGATCAACGCTTTTGCCACGCCTGAACTGAAAGCTCTACTCGACCAGACGGGTATCGGTAATCATCCTGAGATGATCCGAGCCTTTTATCGAGCAGGCAAAGCAATGTCAGAAGATAACTTAGTACCTGGGGGTAAAGGCCCAGCCGCTACGTCATCACTGGCTGATCGACTTTATCCACAATAGGAAGTAAATAATGGCAACTTTAGCAACTGGCGCTTTAACATTGGCAGATTGGGCCAAGCGTCTTGACCCCGATGGCAAGGTTCCTGCGGTAGCAGAGCTTTTGTCGCAATCTAATGAAATTTTAGAAGATGCGGTTTTCCAAGAAGGCAACTTGCCGACTGGTCACCGTGTCATCATCCGTACGGGCTTACCGACTGCCTATTGGCGCTCGATCAACCAAGGTATTCCAACCAGCAAATCAACCACTGCGCAAGTAGATGAGTCGATCGGTATGTTAGAAGCCTACGCTAAGGTCGATAAAGACTTAGCTTTATTAAACGGCAACACCAATGCTTTTAGAATGTCAGAAGATTCTGCGTTCTTAGAAGCAATGAACCAAGCACAAGCACAAACCTTGTTGTACGGCAACCCTGCCACTGACCCGCGTCAGTATCTAGGTTTAGCTCCACGTTATGGCGCTATCTCTGGTGCGGGTAATGCTCAAAACGTCATCGACGCAGGCGGTGTATCAACTAACAATACTTCTATTTACTTAGTGGTTTGGGGTGATAACACTGCTTTCTGCACATTCCCTAAAGGTTCTAAAGCTGGTTTGGCTCATGACGATCAAGGTGAATTGGTGGTTTATGACTCTAACTCTAACCCTTACCAAGCCTTCCAAACGCATTACCAATGGAAGAATGGTTTAGTTGTTAAAGATTGGCGTTATGTCGTTCGTATTTGTAACATCAACACAGCTAACTTGGTTGCTGAATCTGCGGCTGCTGACATTATCAAATTGATGTCACGCGCTTTAGATCGTATCCCTAACTTGTCTATGGGCCGTCCTGCTTTCTATATGAACAGAACAGTTTACTCAATGTTAAGAATACAAGCGTTGAACAAATCACAAAACGTCTTAGACATTAATTCAGGTCTAAATCAATTTGGTACACCGTCTAGCTGGAACACTTTTGAAGGTGTGCCTCTACGTCGTGTTGACCAACTCTTAAACACAGAAGCGAGAGTGGTGTAGTCATGGCTTATGTAGACAACAACTTATTATTATCTGGCTCGATCTCTGCTACGGGGGTTATCTCTGGCCAAGCGATATTCAGCGCCGGCACTTCGGTACTTAGCACGAACACAGTGGACTTAGGTACTGGCCGTGATATGGGTGAGGGCTGGGATTTATTCGGACGCTTTGAATATACAGTCGCAGCGGTAGGCGGTACATCCATCGAGATGCAAGTAATCTCGGCTGATGATGCAGCCTTATCTGTCAACGTTACTGTAATAGGCACTACGGGCGCGATTCCGATCGCTTCTTTAACACTAGGCTCACGTACAGCTTGCGACATCAATCCTCGTATTGGCTCTAAAGGTCAGCGTTATTTAGGCGCTCGTTATATCTCTGTAGGTACAACTACGGCTGGATCGGTGTTCGGTGACTTCGGTGCTGAAATCCAAGACGGCCAAAAGTTCTATCCTAGCGGTTTTGCACTTTTATAAGGAGGCTTTATGGCACGTTACAAAGTATTGGTACAAAGTTTTATTAATGATGCGTTAGTCGCAGAGGGTGACATCATCGAGCTTGATGATAAGGCCGAAGTCGCTGACAACTTAGCGTTGATCGTAGAACCTAAAGAACCAAAGAGTTAAAGACCATGCCCCCTGCTAACGTGGGGGGTTTTTCTAAGCAAAAGAGTCTATCCCTAATGATCGAGATTATTCAATTTACCACAGGCATTATGGATGCGCTTTCAGCTATGTTGACTAGCCTATCAACACTTATTCCACAGGTCATAGCGGGTGCTTCTGTACTTGCAGCCTTTATGCCCCCTCCTGATAGTGAGTCAACCTTAGCAAAGGCTCACGCCGCTATCAACTGGATAGCCTTTAACTTTAAGAACGCCAAGAATAAGGAGGCTGAATGATTTATGCCCTACTTATTATTGCCGCCTTTAGTACCGGCTTTGGTGTCGCTTACAAAATAGACAGTGCGGCTATTAATGACTTACAGCGATCTATTCAAGTAAGTAATGAACAAGCAGCCAGTACCTTAACCAGTATTCAAGCACGAGTCACACAAGCTCAGGCGGTCGCTAAAGAGGCAAACACTAACTTGGAATTATCACATGCCCAATCAATTACAACGATCAATGCTTATCATGACGCTCTTAAGTCTAAGCGCTTGTACGACACCGGTCGTAAAGACAGTGGTTGCTCCGTGCCAACAGATACAAATACCGGCATCGCTGTTAGCTCAACCGACTCTGCCGAACTTTCAGCAGAACTTACAGACTTTCTTCTCGCCCAATCCCTCGCAGCTGACCAAGTAGCTGCGTATGCGCAGGAGTGTTTTAACTTTATTAATCATACTTGTGGATTGGAACAATGAGTGAAGCGGAGATACTTATGCCAGTAGTCGGAATGTTAATGTCAGTGTTAATCGTAGTCATAGGCTGGATGGGGAATAAGCTCCATGAGCGGCTAGGCGAAATAAACGAAACACTCGCCACTATTGATAAAGACTTGCGTCATGAGTTATCAAGACTTGATACTCGTGTAGCAGTCATCGAAAGCAAGGTTAAATAACATGACCATACAAAACACCACCATTCGTAAAGCAGGCCCCAGCCAAGGCAATGGGGTTACAAAGGTATTCCCCTTTACCTTTAAAGTCTTTGCCGCTACTGATATTTTAGTAACCTATCTTGATGCTTTAGCTGTTGAATCGGTATTAGTATTGACGACCAACTACACCGTTTCACTCAATGCAGATCAGAACACTTCACCAGGTGGATCAGTCACTTTATTATTTGCACCAGCTACAGCAACTTATATCACCCTGACTTCACAAGTCACTAACACGCAAACACTGGCTTTAACAAATTCTGGGGGTTTTTATCCGGAGTCGATTAATAATGCGTTGGATAGGACAGTCATTCAAGTACAGCAAGTAGCTGAAGAATTAAGTAGAACCTTTAAAATACCAATCTCATCAATAGGAACCACTGGTCAAAACATAGGTGATTACATAGCACAAGCAGAAGCATCTGCCAATGCCTCGGCTAGTTCAGCTTCCGATTCAGCAGCCTCTGCATATCAAGCAAGCAATTCAGCCACATCATCATCTATAAGCGCTGCCAATAGTTTGTTAGCACGTGCAGCCTCTTCAGCATCAGCAACAGCCGCTGCTAATTCAGCACTTATTGCTTCAGCGCCTGCTAAATCTGCACTAGCAACCTATATAGATGCTTATTTCCCAGCCAGTCGCATGACAACATTTACTTCAATTTATGTTGGTGGTGGTTGGGACATGGGCAATATCACACAAGATGTTTTTACTAATGAAACATTAATTCGATGGGTTAGCTTATCAACAGACGCTACCGCATCATTTAACTTTGGCACTGTGCCTTAACCTGGAGTTTATATACTATGTCTGACCAAATACAACGCAGGGGCGGCACTACTGCTCAACATGCAGGATTTACGGGCGCATTGCGTGAAATAACCATTGATACTGATAAAAAGGTAGTAGTCGTCCATGATGGCGCTACTGTGGGTGGCTTTCCGCTACTACGTCAAGATTTAAATAATTTTCCTGCTGGCGTGTTTGCACCAACAGCCTCACCTACTTTCACAGGCAACACAACCGCTTCATTCGTTAGAGGTGAATTTAGAAAAGATGCGCCAACAGCAGTTGCCTTTACAGTAACAGCGGCCTTTGCAGTATCGACGCAAACACAGATGTACATTGATGTTAATGGCACTTGTTTAACATTTGCATCGGGTACAGTGGTGGTAATGCCATCAGCGGTAACAGGTACAGATTATGCGATATGGGCAGAAACAGCAGGAACTATAACCTGTACTAATAACTTCGTCACACCACCTACGGCTAATGCTCGTAAGATTGGTGGCTTCCATTATGCACCCGGTGGTAATGCAGCCGCTCAATCGGGTGGTAATACTACGCCTTATATCAATGCTTATTCGCTATGGGATTTAAAGTTTAAGCCTGCTTGTAATGATCCACGCGGCATGACTTTAGTTGCTGGTAATTTCTGGGCTGATATTTACCTATTAAATACCGATCCTGATACTAACGGCACATCTAAATATAACGTCACCATTGCTGATGGCAGTAGTCCTCCCAAAGTACCGACTAAGTTTGGTGGTAATGGCACAACGACTTATACAACACTGACATGGTGGGAAGCTAATGAAGTCTTGGCGGCTAACGGTAAACGCTCGGCCAGCTATCAAGAATACACAGCGTTAGCTTTCGGTACAACAGAAGCCAGTGCTATCAGCACAGATCAAGTATCAACTATCCTAAATGCTGTTTACACCTCGAAATGGGGTGTTATGCAGTCTACAGGCGTAATGGATGTTTGGGGCAAAGACTTTGGTGGTGGCGCTGGAACGGCTGCATGGACGGCTAATACCACAAGCAGAGGCTCTACTTATCAGCTTTGTAATGCCGTGAACTTTGGAGGTAACTGGGGTGTTGGGGCGAACGCAGGTTCTCGTTACTCGAACTGGAGCGTCCCGCCTACGAGCTCGTTCAACCTCATCGGTTCGCGCGGTGTCGTTGACCACCTGTTACTTGATTAAAGTGGCGAAAGCCACTGGTAAGAAAGGACTCGGTATTACGAGCAAAGCATAAGATTAAGCATTTTATAGAACACCATGAGTTTTTAAACCTCACCAAATTCTTAGCTTCATGGCGTGGTCATGCAAGTTGGGCTGATACTCACAATTTATTTAACTGGCTGGATAACAAATATGACTATTATTAATACAAGAGAAGATTTAGACGCTGTAGTAGGTACTGATCGTCATGCTGAGTTTATAGCGTTATTAAAAGGGTCTATGACACGCAGACAAGATACCCAAATGTATCCAGATGACTATAACCAACCTGAGTATGCTGGTGAAGTATTAGAGCCTATCTGGATAGACGTTGAAGATTTAGCCACTATCGAAAGATTTGGTTTTACCAAAGACGAGTTGCTAGCACTTTAAAAAGGATAAGTAGATGAGTTCAGACGTCGATATTTGTAACCTTGCTCTGGCTCGTCTTGGCGATGAGGCTAATGTAGTAAGCATATCTCCTCCCGATCAATCAGCCCAAGCAGGCTATTGCGCCAGATTCTATCCGATGTCGTTATCAGCGGTACTGGATGAGCATAACTGGGGCTTTAATAGTAAGTTAGTCACGCTGGCATTAACGACTAACCCGTCTAGTCTTTGGGATTATTGCTATGAAGTACCTAGCGACATGATTAACGTCATCGCGCTGTATGATTCAACAGCGGTAGGTGATGTCAACTACGGTGGTTTTCCAAGCAATGCGACGACCAGTAGTATTTATGGTGATGGTAGTAAAGCCAGTTATCTTAATCGCTTAGCGACGCACGGCAATCAACAGGACTACTCGGTTGAATCGGATACGGATGGCAACGTCATACTCTATGCTAACCAACAGAACGCCATGCTCAAATATGCGGCTTATACAACGAATACAGCGGTATTCCCCCCATCATTCATTGATGCCTTGGCGTGGAAACTGGCCGCGAATCTTGCAGGCATCATGATTAAAGGTGATATAGGTGTATCCGCCTCGATGAAATGTATGCAGGCTTATGCAATGGCTCTGAAGGCTGCTAAAGATTCTGACTCACAAAACAGAAAAGTATTTCCGATTCCAGCGCCAGCGGGGATAGCAGCCCGTGCCTAATGTTAGAGTTCTAAAGAGTAGCTTTAGTGGTGGTGAAATATCCCGTGAATTGTTTGGGCGTCTTGACATCTCTAAGGTGCAAGCTGGTTTAGATACATGTCGTAACTTCATCATCATGCCTCATGGGGTAGCCTCTAATCGTCCAGGCTTTCAGTACGTCAATGAGGTCAAAACATCGGCTAACTTTACTCGTTTGATGCAGTTCTCCTTCTCGAATAGCCAGACATTTGCTATTGAGATGGGAGCAGGCTATTTCAGATACCACTCACAAGGCTCAAGTTTATTAGCAGGATCACCGGCTGCCTACTCAAGTGCGACAGCAACGGTCACCAGTAATATATCTACAGCGACAGTCACCATGACGATTGCGGCTCCAGCGGTAGTCACTTGGACGGCTCATGGCTTGGCGGCTAACACAGCGATCTCGTTCACTACTACTGGCTCTTTACCGGTAGGATTGGTCAGTGGTACGACTTACTATGTGCTTGCTCCTGCGGCTAATACTTTTAATGTCTCAGCCACTGCCGGTGGTGCAGCAATAACTACTTCTGGTACGCAATCGGGCGTTCATTCCTGTGCAGCGCCTGGCATTATCACTTGGACAGGGCATGGCCTTGTTACTGACTCAGCAATTTCGTTCACGACTACGGGTGCATTACCAACAGGATTGATTGCTGGTATAACTTATTATGTGCGTAATCCCACAACAAATACCGTTGAGTTGTCGGCCAAACGCTATGACATAGTCAGTCTATCGACATCGGGAACGCAGTCTGGTGTGCATACGGGTAATCGCTGTTATGTGCAAGGCGACTTAGTGTCGTCGGCTGGTACTAACTATTACTGCATAGCTGCCACAATCATTGCTCGTACACCGCCTAATGCTACCTATTGGTATGCTATGCCGAGTAATGGTTTATACGAAATACCTAATCCTTTTGCGCAAGGGGATTTATCAACCATTAAGTATGTGCAATCTGGTGATGTCATCACTATTGTTCATCCTAATTACCCACCGGCAGAACTCAAGCGCTACGGCAATACTAACTGGACGCTAACAACGATTCCTTTTGCGTCACAAACCATAGCGCCAACAGGTGCTGCAGTGGTCGCCACACATCCAACAGTGGGTGTTGTACAAGATTTTAAATATCAAATAACGGCATTAAACTCGTTAGGCTATGAAGAGTCGCCTGCTTCAACTGTATCGAATACGGTCAGTAATGATTTAACCATTACCGGCAACTACAACACGATTACCTGGAATGCAGTGGCAGGCTCAATCCGTTATAACGTCTACAAGTATGCCTCTGGCACTTATGCTTATATTGGTCAAACGTCTGGACTATCCTTAAAAGATGACAATATTCTTGCTGACTTAACCAAGACACTACCGATTACGGACGTTATCTTTGCTTCAGCTAATAACTATCCTTCCTCGGTTTGTTATTATCAACAAAGACGTTTCTTTGCTGGCACGATAAACCAGCCACAAAATATTTGGTCCACGCAGTCATCGTCTGATTACAATATTGCTTACTCTATTCCTAGCCAAGGTAGTGATGCTTTGCGTTTTAAGATAGCAGCACAGAAAGCTAATGCAATCCGTCATTTAATGCCTAACCAATCTGACTTGCTGGTCTTAACAGCGTCAACCGAATGGAGTGTTAGCGCTGACTCAGGCAGTGCTTTAACGGCAGCGACCTTAGATATTAAGACACAAACACAGAACGGCACATCAACGGTTGCACCGGTGTTTGTCAATAAGTACATTCTCTATCCGCAAGCGCAAGGCGGGCATATTGGTGAGATGTCTTACTCTTGGCAAAGCTCTGGCTATGTGAGTAATGACTTGTGCCTATTGGCTCCGCATTTGTTTGATACCACGACCATTTCAGACTTTATATTATCGCGAGCGCCTGTACCGGTGATCTGGGTAATAAATAGTGCAGGGGCCTTATTAGGCTTAACCTATGTACCGGAGCAACAGGTATCAGCCTGGCATAAACACGATACGACTAATGGCCTATTTGAGTCGTGTGTAAGCACCTCTGAGAACAATGCTGACGTGTTATATGTCATCGTTAATCGCACCATTAATGGCGTCACTAAGCGTTATATTGAGATGCTACATACGCGCTTCTTCTCTGATCCTAAAGATGCTTTCTTTGTTGATTGCGGCTTAACCTATAGTGGTGTATCAACGACCACTATCTCTGGTCTGGGGCATTTGGAAGGACAAACGGTCGCTATCTTAGGCGATGGTGCTGTGATGCCTCAACAAGTGGTTACCGGTGGTGCTATCACGCTACCCTTTGCCGTCAGTAAGGCACAAGTAGGTTTGCCGATTACTGCGGATTTAGCTACCACTCCCGTCGCTATAACGGGCGATGCAACACTAGGCCAGTCTCGAATCAAGAATATCAATAAGATATGGGTACGGGTTTATAACTCAGGTGGCTTTAGTGCCGGACCGGATACCTCACATTTAACACCGGTCAAGACACGTCACTATGAAACACCTGGCACAGCACCGGACTTAATCACCGATGAGATTCCCTTGTTTGTGACCTCACAATTCAATCCATCAGGACGGGTGACGGTTAGACAATCGGATCCACTACCTTTAACGATTGTCGATATTACCACTGAGGTGGCTGTTGGCGGTTAAAGTTACCAAGCGGTTCCCTACCTATGGCGACATGGTCAATCTGGCTGAGAACATGCGTCAGCTCGATGTCGATGAGATTGAGGCGGTACATGATTTAGAGATACTGCCTTGCATCGAATATTCAGTAAGAAATGCTGAGAAAGGTTATTGCTTTGCTGTTTTCTGTAACGACATCCTTGTTGGCATTTATGGTTGTTCAGTAGTGGGGAATCCTTGGTTACTTGCTACCAATGAAATGAATCATTACGTAATCACACTAACCCGTCGTACCAAGCATATCGTGCGGATGATGTCCAAACGATGGCCTATATTGTCTAACATAGTTGATTGCCGAAACAAAATGACGATCCGCTGGCTGAAGACGATAGGTTTTACATTCGAAGAAACCATTGAGATCAAGCCCGGATTTCCCGTAATACGCTTTGAAATGGTGAATAATGAAGTATTTTCAACGAGTCGCCTACGGAATTGATGTAACTCCAATAGCGCTTGCCCTAGCAAGACAGCCAGAACTTTGGAATAACATCACCGATAGACGTTCAGTTAAAGGCACGGCTCATTTAGATACTTCAGATATTTGGTTACGCTTTAACAGTCGTGATAATCGCCACGACGATCCTACTGATGAAATAGGTTCACCCGAATGGCTAGACAAATACAGTCAATTTGTCGGTGAACATCATCCTGTTTGGTATGACACTTACTACAAACTCCCGCAACTAAGAAAGCTCATCTTTCAAATGATGGCGCTTTGTGAAGGGGTTGAGTTGGGTGGCGTACTGATTACCAAAATACCACCTGGTAAGTCGGTGCTTCCACATATCGATCAAGGCTGGCATCCCCATCATTTCAATACCAAGATTTACATCCCACTCGAAACCAATGCCAACGTCTTTAATCGCTGTGAAGATGAAGTTGTCGTAATGAATCTAGGTGAGGCATGGTATTTCAATAATGAAGTCGAGCATGAAGTCGTCAACAACGGTGACACGGATCGCATTACCCTTATTATTTGCATACGGTGTGATGGATGATTGAGTTTGACTTAAAGATTCAGCACCATTTCTCTGACGGTCTTTATGCTAAGAAGATGGAGATACCGAAAGACCATTATATCGTCAGTCATAAGCATACCTATGACCACATGAGTATCTTAGCGTCAGGCAAGGTTATGGTTGAAGCGAATGATATTAAAACCGAATACACAGCGCCTGCCTGCATCAATATTCTAGCGGGTACTTATCACGCCATAGTAGCCCTAGAGGACTCTTATTGGTACTGCATTCATGCGACATCTGAGACTGATATTGCCATGATTGATAACGTCTTAATAGAGGAATAAATATGCCAGCTATTATCGCAGCAGTAGTAGGAGTCGCAACCGCTGTTATTTCGGCAACCATGTCCGGAATACAAGCTAAAAATCAATCTGAAGCAGAACGTAGCGCAGCAGAGTATAACGCTCAAGTGGCTAACAATAACGCGGTTATAGATGCCCAGCAGCGATCATCAACGCTCCAGCAAGGCGAGGTTGAAGCTCAAAAAGAAATGCGTAAACAAGCACAGATGATTGGAGAGCAACGCGCCCAGATGTCAGCGAATGGCATTGACCTAACACAAGGTTCTGCTCAAGACATTCTTGCTTCAACTAAGTTCTTAGGTGGCATCGATGTTAATACCATTCAATCTAATGCGGCTCGTCAAGCATGGGGTTATAGCGTTCAAGGCATGAATGACAAATCAGCTACTAACTTGGAAACATGGAGAGCCAATAGTATTAATCCAAGTCAAATCGGTGCTATGTCGGCAGGCACATCTATTTTAAGTTCAATAGGCAGTGCGGCTACTTCTTACGCAGCAGGAGGAGGCGGTGCAAAAGCTCCAAGCGGTGGATCAACAAGTTCTTATGGCGTTACTAATACGAGCTTTAAAGGACTGGGTAAATAAATGAGAGTTCCAGAATATCAGCAATCGGTTTCACAACAAGGCCTGCCTGATGCTAGGCAAACGACTCACTATACAGCCGAGGATTTCATGGGCGGCACAGAGAAAGCCGCTCTGGGTTATGGCGTAGAGCTAACCGGCAACCTAGCCCATGATGCACAGAAAGTAGCGGTTAAGCATTATGAAGATCAGCTAAAACAGTCTATTGCCGATCAAGCTCGTGATGCAGTTACGCAATACCGAAACAGCAAACAAGGAGCTATGTTTGGTACGGAAGGTCAGAATGGACAACCAAGAACGCCCGGCTTTTTAGAATTAACGGGTAAAAATGCCCTTGCACCCATTAATGGACGCTCGCCAGCTAGTACCTTGCAGGATACGCTTCAGCAAAAACGCTCATCGATTGCTGACAGCCTAACTTCAGAGGAAGCAAAGGCTATCTTTAGCCAACATGCAGATGAAGAAGATTATCATACCAATGGCTTGATTCAACAGCATGAAGGCCAGCAGTCTAGGGTATTTCGAGAGTCTACCTTAAAAGCAGAGAGTGATTCCTTAAGTCGAGAAATTGAACAGGGTTATAACGACCCTAATCGCATACAAACTAACTATGCGAAGTTAAAAGACAGTCAGGTGCAGCTTGCCATGCTTAATGGCTTTGATGATAAGGCAGGATTGGAGTCTGCACGTACTCAATTCTCAAAGTCACTCAAGATAGCCAATGCAGCAGCCATTCAAAATGGCGGGTGGGAAGTTGCGGCAAATAATATTAAAACATTTGGCCATGAACTCGATGTTGATAGCTTAACTGATTTAAAAAAATCACAGCTTGATGCTTATGTGCCTAGTGTATTGCAAAGTAATCCACAGGCTTTATTAGATGCAGCAACTGAAAAATTAAAGCCTAAGACATTCCCTGCAATGGATTTTGAACGACTGAAGCAGATACGCGATACCGTTGAAAGTCATGGAGCAGATTATAATCCTGACGGTTCACCGGTTATTCACATTGATAAAGATGGTGTGAAGTCGAAGTTTAAAAACCAAGTGCGTGAAGATGTTGCAAAAGCACCAGGCTTTAATATTCGTCCAGCCGCTAATGATAGTCCTGAAGAATACAATCGCGTTGGTGATGAGCTACTAAAGGCACATTATGATTATCATAAAGGCGATGTCGAGAAAACATTAGCCGCTTATAACGGTGGCAGAGCTGGCATTGATAAAGCTATTAAAGCGGGTGGTGATTGGCAATCTAAAGCAGGGGTTAAAGATTACTTGGATAAGGCTTTGATAGAAGCCAATAAAACCAATACCCCTTTGGATGATGCCTCGCCACCAGAACTGCTACAAATCAAAAACCAAGCTGAAAGCATGATTTCTAAAAGTGAGTCTACTTTTAGAGCAGAAAATCAGATTCAACAAGATAACCAATATGCACAGGCACATGCAACTGGCGTGACGGGGGAAATGATCCCCTTTAAAACGTTTGAACAGGGTTATGGTAATAAGGCGCCTATTGAATATGAGAAATATGTAGATAATATTAATCATGCCAAACAAGCATTCTCAATTAGAGATATGCCAACGGCTGAGGTCAATAATCTATTAGCATCTCAAAAGCCTGTAAATGGCAGTGCTAATTATGAAAGAGAAGATAAGCAATATAATAGCCTCCTACAAGCGGCTAAAGAGGCAAAGGATACGCGTGACAAAGACCCTATTGCCTCAGCCTACCAAAGCGGCTATCCAGTACAACCTATAAACTGGACCAACCCACAGCAGGCCGCTACTGAAATTAATAATAGACTAGCTATCAGTGACCAACTAACCGCTAAATTTGGCACTAAGCCCACCGTATTAACAACTGAGGAAGCTAAAAGCCTGTCTACCACTTTTGAGGCAATGCCAACTAAAGATGCACTTAAGTTCATGGATGGCTTAAGTAAAAGTACCAATCCTATATCCTACAACATGGCCATGCAACAGTTGCGTAAAGACTCGCCTGTGACTGCAATGGCGGGGGCGCTTTATGGTATCAATGCCAATGGACAAAAAGCGGCTGAATATGTGCTAAAGGGCGAGCGCCTAATTAACCCGCCCACAGGGAAGAAGTCCGATACATACATGCCCAAAGATGCAGAATTTCAAGCCGCCTTTGATGAAGTTACCAATGGTGCGTTTGCGAATCATCTTAATGCAGAGGAGAAAACATTAGAAACAGTAAGAGCGGCTTATGCGGGTATTTCTAACGAAAGTGGCGATACCCATAAGGAATTTAACTCAGATACTTTTGATAAAGCCATTGAGATGGTCACGGGTACAAAAGGTGGCGCACTTAATGTGTTTAATAGTCGTATTATCCCGCCTTATGGTATGCCAGAAGATATCTTTGTCAATAAAGTCACTCAGCAATATAAGCAACAAATGGAGGCTGAGGGTCTGCATCGATTCGTTGCTAATGACAATATAAATCATTACAAGATAATCCCTATGGGAGATGGGCTTTATGGCTTTACTGATGGTAATACGATAAAACCCATCGTGATTAATCTAAAGCCTGATTCAACAGCTCAGGCCATTAATCCATGAGTTATCTATTGGGCGGTGAGTCGGTACAGTCAAGACAAGATACACTGCAAGACATTAGTGAGTCTAGTTTTAACCAAGAAGATGAAGCCTATAAAAATAGGCTTGATGAAACACTCAGCAATGCACTGACTCCCGCCAGAATAGCCACACGTTCGATTGCTAATCTAGGTATTGCGGCTGACGCTATCCCTACCGCGATAGGTACTTACTATGGCATCGATAATTCTTGGTGGCATAAGCATGTTACCCAAAGTTTAATTCATACACGAGACGCCTTAACACCTGATCCACAAACAACTCATGTATCTTTACAAATTGCTGATCAATTTGCTGGCATGTTGGGCGATGTTGCAGTGACGCTTGGTAATCCAGTTGCCTTTAGTGCGATGCAAGGTGGCAAACGAGTCACTGAAGAATTAGAGAAAGGTAAAGGTTTAGGCACGTCATTAAAACTGGGTGCAGTTGATGCACTAGCAGCCAAAGCCTATATGACAGTACCATTAGGTTTTGCCAGTAAAGCGCTTCCTATTGCAACAAGACTGCAAGGGGCGGCCACTGGGGCTGTCATTGGTGCGGGTATTGGCTCTGCTAGTGAGATGGCTAATGAATCTGTTTTAAAGGCGGATGGCTATCCAGAAGAAGCCAAGCAACATGATTGGTCAAACCCTACTACACTCGCTTTAAATGCGGCCTTTGGTGCGGTATTTGGCGGCATACACCCTCATGTATTGCCTTCACACCAAGATGCTGTGCTAACGGCTATGGATGCCCATGCCATAGAAAATCCAGATAGCTTAAGTGCAACTAATCCAGCCTCCAATAATGCTTTGGTTGATGGCATGAATCAGTCGGTCAGAGAGTTAGTCGATGGCGTACCGATTACCAGTTCAATACGATTTACTGAGAAACCAGAAATACCAGCCGATTTGTTAGCCTTGGCAGGGGAAAGGATGAGTCGTGGTGAGCGACAATCCTTAGAACAACAAAAAGCCGATCTTGAATATAAGTTAAAGCAGATTGAAGAAGGTGATTATGCCCAACAAGGTATGGACCTTGCTAATGAGCAACAAGTTAAGATTGATGCTGAAAACTCAGGCAAGCGCTTATCGGCTAGAAAGTTGGCTGAACAACGAAAAACCAATATAGAGACAGCTAATGATTTAGGTGAGGGCGTAAGGCTAGATGATGCACAGCCACATCAAGATAGTCTTGGTCGATTAAATGAAATACTTGCTAAAGATGATATATATCAATCTGCACATGCTGAGATATCTAGAATTGAGCAACAGCATTTATCTGATAACGGATTTATTCGTAATCCTGCGATTGAGTTATTACAAAAACAAATCGATCATGAAATATCTCAGTTAAACGATGCTTATGATCAGATTAATGACAATCCACTAGGTAAAGCAGATGATCCTCTAGTTATGATAAAGCCTGAGGATATGGAAGCAGTCGCAGTTGCGCGTGGAGGCTGGAAGGGTATTGGAGATATTGAAGTAAAGGGGAGCGGCTGGGGGCTTGCTAAATTTATATGGAAGCATGGCGAAAAATCAGCTGAAACACCTGGTCTTAGAGTAATTAAAGAAGATATTATAGAGTTCCCTAATATTATTCGTAAGTATTCGCCTTCACGAGAAGCATCTAAAGACGGCTCAAGGGGTAGGGAATGGCGAGTAAAATTACCCGGAAAGAAAGGAGAGTTAAGGACGGTTGTTTTTGCCGATAACTTAATTAATGGCAGAGAGGATAGGCATCTTGTAACAGTTCATGTGCAACAGGAAGGAAGGTCAGGTCATGAAGCGCCACTATCTATAAAAAAAGCTGAATCGTCTGATTCCTCCAGCAGGAGGTTGGAATCACCACTGAGAGATACTACGCAAGGCGTGTTGGCACATGCAAGTCAGGACGATGCAGCCATTATCAATATAGACCAAAACAAAACAAATGCAAGTAAAACCGAACCCCCTGAAATCACTTCAGCTCGTGAAGCAATCCCGTCTATTGAGTCTGATCGTCAGTTTGAAATAGAGCATGATGATGGTACTACCGATAAGGGTTCTGCGTCTGAACTTATGGCAAGGGCTGATGAAGAGGCCACATTTGCCGAACAATCCGATACTGCTACCAGCGCTGCAATTAGTTGCTTCTTAAAGTTTGGTGATTTATGAGACAAATGTCTTGATGACAATGGATAGGACGCCAGCAACTAAGAAGCCTAGCATCCATCTATTAAGTTTTAACTCACCATCGATGCGCTCAAATCTGGCATCTAACCTATGCTCAACGTCTCGTAATTCATTGCGTAAATATTCTTTAGTGACCAAATCTTTTAGATTAACTTCAAGCGCTTCTGATAACGCCTCTGCTTCTGCCTCAGCTTGTTTGTCTGGAACACCGGCAGATTTGAGTTTGTTGGCAAATTTTAAAGTATCAAAAGTAATGGTAGACATATGATTAAGCGCCAGATAAGCAGTTTTATAGTCATCAATGTAGTCGTAATGGCTACATGTTGTCAACACGGAATAATGAGAAAACTATGAGAGCAGATTGTATTAACGCAGTTTCACAAGCTATAGGTCGTCAAATCACTCAAGCGGAAGCCGCCAAAATTGAGCAGCGCATCACTGATTCACAAAAGCAACTCTGGAAAACAGATCGACGCACCATGATGGGCTTAACGAAAGATCAGCAATTTCGTTTAGCAGCCAGTGAGGCAGCAAAAAGCATCAAGATTGAAGCGGCTAAGAAACAACAGCGAGTTGCCTTAACCATTTTGGCGCATGACAACATTAAAACCTTTTTGGAAAATCAGCCTGGGCGCATGGGTGATAATCTTAGGGAATTATTAGCTGGCAAGAAAACCATGTCGGTGGAGTCATCAACAGAAACTAATCGACATAATATATTGGCGGAACTCGATGCAGTAGCGGAGCCGTTCTTACCCTCCAAGATTGGCTTTGACCAAGGCAATACTAAGATGGAAGCGGTCTATCGGGAATTGCATGGACAAGATACTGGCGATGCGCCCGCCAAAGCCTATGCTAAAAAGCTCACGGAAGCCTTTGAGAGCCAGCGTCAGCGCTTTAATGAAGCAGGCGGTAAGGTAGGGCATCTTGATGATTGGTCGCACCCACAAGCTCATTCTTCATATTTAGCTTTTAAAGCGGGCAAAGATGGTTGGATTAATGCCATTGCACCGAAGTTAGAAAGAAGTCGTTATGTCAATGAGGATGGCACTGGATTTAGTGATCAGCAGTTCAATGATTTCTTAGGCAAGGCGTGGGAGTCTATTGCTTATGAAGGACAGCTTAATGGTGAGATAGGTGCAAATAAAGGCACTGGTATGGCGGCTAATGCGCATTCACAAAGTCGTCAATTACATTTTAAAGATGCAGATAGTTACCTTGAGTATCACAAGCAGTTCGGTGAAAAGTCACTCCATGCTACGCTAATTAGTCATATTGATAGCATGAGTAAAGACATCGCCATGATTGAGCGCTTAGGTCCTAATCCTAGCCATCAATTTAATTGGTGGAATGATTATGCCTATCGTGAAGATACTAAGTTAGGCGTATCACCCGATAAGCTCAATGCCAACAAAGTTAAGAATGACAATCTATTTAAAGAGGTTGCCGGCATTCATGAAGCGGTGGGTAATCGTTCATTCTCTCGATGGATGGATGCCATACGTTCAATCAATCTAATCGCACTAGGTTCGTCTGGTATCTCAACGATTACTGATTTAAACACTATGAACCTGACAGCGCAATACAATCATATCTCGCGTTCTAAGATGATGGTGGAGCATTTACGGGCGTTATCGAGTGCGGACTCTAGGAGAGCGGCCAGGCGTTTAGGTATCGGTTTAGATGCGTTTGCTGGTGCAGTCTTAAGGCATGGTCAGGAACAAATCACCAACGGCATAGCCTCTAAGATGGGTGGCGCTGTAATTCGATTGTCAGGTATGCCGTTTATTACCGAAGCCAACCGACAAGCCTTTAGTATTACCATGATGGATGCAGTGGCTCATGTCGTTGATACCCATGCAGACCTTGCGGCTATTGATAAAACAGATGCTCGCATGATGTTTACGCATGGCATTGACCAAGCAGACTTTGCTATATGGAAGCAAGCCGTTCCAGAAGTATGGGTGGACGGTGAAAGCAAACTATTGACGGTTAATTCAATACTCGCTGTGCCAGGTGCTGATCCAAAAGCCTTGAGAAAGTCGGCTGATAAATTTATGGCATTGGTCCTCGATGAGCAGAACATGGCTGTATCACAGCCGGGCGCATCAGAGCGAGCCTTAATGAACGCAGGAACAGCCAGAGGTACAGTAATGGGAGAACTGGCAAGGTCATTCTGGCAATTCAAATCATTTGGCTTGAGTTATTTAAACGCTAATCTTAAGCGTGCTATGAGTATTGAGTCGCCTCAATCGGCTGCGGCTTATGCGGCCACCTTCTTAGCACAAGGTTTGATTTATGGAGCGATTGCCACACAGCTTAAAGAGATAGTTAATGGCCGTGATCCACTAGCAATGGGCAATGCCTCTTTTGCTGGACGCGCTTTATTGGCGTCAGGTGGTTTGGGTTTATTTGGTGACTTCTTAAATGCTAATAACTCGCAGTATGGCAGTAGCTTAGTGGCTTCTATGGCTGGGCCTACTATCAGCAAAGCCGAGCAGTTCTATGATTTAACCGTCGGTAATATACACAAAGCAGGGCAGGGCGAAAAGACGCATGTTGGAGCTGAAGCCTTAAGACTGGCTAACAGCGTTAATCCGTTAGGTACAGTTTGGTTTACTAAGAGTGCCTTTAATCATTTAGTGTTACAGAATTTGCAAGAGTCTTTATCTCCTGGCTATTTAAGAAGAACAACCCAACGCGCTCAACGAGAGTTTGGTCAGTCTTATTATTGGAAGCCAGGACAAGCAATACCAGATCGAGGGCCTGATGTCAGCAAAGCTTTTACAGAAGGTAAGCAAAGTCATGGTAAATCTATCACAGAGAAAGCTGTTGATGCAGTGCGTAATTTAGGAGGTTAATAATGTTAATTGAGCAGCTAAAAATAGACGAGGGGTTTTCTAGTGTGGTTTATAAGTGTCCTGCGGGAGCCAATTCGATTGGATATGGCTATAACTTGGATAGCAATAGTCTGCACTTATCCTCATTAGAAATTAACCACGCCTTTCGCAATGGTATGGGTGAGGTAGAGGCTGAGCGAATACTGATATTAATGGTTAAAAAAACCATAGAGGAATTAAAGAGAATATTTACTAATTGGAATACTATTAGTAAGACTCGTCAAGATGCTTTAACCAATATGTGTTTTAATCTAGGCGTGACACGATTCCTGAAGTTTAAAAAGATGATCGTCTTGGTAGAAGATAATGATTTTGTTGCGGCCAGCAAAGAGGGTTTAAATAGCCTATGGGCTAAACAGTTACCGGCCAGATCAAAACGGGTGATGGGTTTACTGATAAGTGGATGATGATCTACCAGTCAAAGGGTCTGGTGGAATAGTAATAACTCGGTAAGCATCATAACCCGTTGAATTGTCGCTGGCAGGCTCTGCCGGCTCTTCATTCCTAAAAGTAGGCGTAGAATGAATCACCATTGGGTTATTCGGTGATTGCTGCGAATACTCATTGCCGTACATTCCATTATGCGAATTAATACTCATGCCTGAGTTATTGTAATAAGAGGCAGGATTATCGATATTGTTTTTGCCATACGGATTGCCTCCAACTTCACCTAAGTAAGTTCCGTTAGGTGCATAAAGTGAAGCTGCCAAAACAGAATTGCTGAATAACAGTAAAGCGATAAATGTTTTCATTAGTATTCCTATGTATAAAGAGTAAAAAATACAAATTTAGTGTGCGCCTTTTTACCGCGCAATGCGACTTTTTACCGCGCAAACCAGTAGCGGGATTTTAGCGATTTGAATTGAGATACATAAAGATTCTATTGGGGTTGCTAACGGAAATAGAAAAGTTAAGTTATTGATTTATAACAATTTATATTTAAAATATTGCTCTTTTAATGCGATGGTCGCGCGTTCGAATCGCGCACGACCCACCACAAAGACTGAATAAAAAACAAGAGGTTATCTTTGACGGAGACCTCTTTTTTTATGCCCGTCATAAAAGCACTAACGGGATTTTAGCGGACTTGATTTTTATATCATCAAGAGCGTAGTTTAAAAAATCACGCAGCATATATGCCTTTTCTATATCAACACCAAATTTAATGTCTATCTTGGCGTCATTAATCTCACCTACAATCTCATTGTCGTAAATGTCAATTTCTTCACCTATAACTTCAATAAACATATACTCAGCACCATCGCCGGGATCATAAATACTCGCTCTTAGCTTCTGTATACTTCCATCTTCACTGTAATTTATACAAGCAATATTTTTTTCATTTTCCATAAATATCATTTATATCACTCTCCTGATTAAAGTTAATTCTGGTTTTCTGGCTTCACAAAGCAACTCAACACAATCTATTAATCGAGCAATCTCAACTTTAGAATAATGCGTGGTAATTCTTCCAGCATGATGCCCTAATAAATCCTGCCGATCTTCAAAGCCAACACCAGCCGCTCTTAATCTCATTCCGAACGTATGGCGTAAATCATGCACCCTAACCAGCTTAAGGCCAATTGTTTCTCTTGCTTTACGCCAAGCACGATTTGTCATCCGGTCCAGCTTTCTACCTTCGAAGTCAAAAACGTATTCAGATTTATTATTACGCTTTGCTGCAACGATTGATCGAGCAACAGAGTTTAATGGCACAATGCGTTCTCGGTTATTCTTGGTTCGGGTTTCATCAATAATAAAGACAGTTGTATCAAGACCGCTAACCTTACATTCATCGGCCCATTTCATGCCACAGATTTCTTGATCTCTCAAGCCGGTATTGAGTGCAAATAAAACCATTTCTGATAAGTAGCCTGGCAGTTCTTTTAATAACAGTTCCTGCTCAGTCCAACTGATCGGCCTTGGTTTTCTCTCAATGCCATCAACCAAAGGCATCATGGGTACATTATCAAGCCAAGGCTTGCCATTCTCATCACGCCACTTTGCCGCTGACAGTTTTAATACTCGTCTGACAGAGGCCATATCACGATTTAATGTGCCTGCACTAATCCCCGCTTTCTTTCGATCACTGATAAAGCCATCAAACACACCGGAGTGTATTTTGGATAATTCAATATGCCCGATGTAAGGCATGATTTTATCTAAACTAATGATGTCTCTATCTAGTGATGTTTTATGACCGTATTCATCAAGGTAACGAGCTGCTGCTATCTCAAATGGTCGGTCAATCTTTTCACCATATACTTTTACTTTTCTATATTGCTCAATAAGCCTTGCTAAATAGCGTTCTGCTTGCTCAAGCTCCTTCTCTCCCGTGCTTTGTCGTATGTTGACACCGCCGATAACTTTGTCAACGTGCCAGATTTCGCCTTGCTTTCGTAGGCCTGGTGTTCTTTTTGCCATGATTGATTCTCCTTTGCTGGCTTTCCGTTAGCCTGTTTATGTTGTTCCCACCAGGCATCCAAGTCAAGCCGGTCAAAACTAATCATGCTATGTGCATCTCTAACTTCAACTAAATACGGCCTGACATGAGCATTAAAATGTGGAATGGACATGCCAAGATAGGCAGGTGCTTGACTCATCCGAATAACTCTAGGCATTGTCATACTTCCTCCCCAAATGTTTCGTGGCGTTCTTTGTGGTGCTTATTGCGCTCTGCTATCATTGCGTCGGCAAACTCGTAAGCACCTTCAGTCATCGCTTTTACCCACTCAGCGGCTGAATCGTGCAATGCACAGTCTCCCATTACTTGGTTTGACAATAACCCTTGCATAGCAAGACCTGCAAAGTGATCGCGTAGTGTTATGTTACTCATCGTCAACTCCAATACCGTGAGCTTTCTCAATAGCCCTTGCAAATGCTAATCTTCCTAATTTTTCAGATAATGCCAATATTTCATGTTCACTCAAAGGCTCACGTTTTGGTGGTGAGGTGTATAGTGGTATTGTTGTCCCATCAAAATTCTTTTCAAACCCTACCGATAAAGTCCGCTCTGTAAAATCTCCTTTTTGGCGTTCATACATCCAAGCCACAGGTTCATGCTCAGGTTGGGCGAGGAGTTCTTTTATTTCATAAAATAATTTGCGGTTTCTATGACTGGTTTTTCCACCTTTCCAATAATCGTCTAATAAATCACATGCTTCCTTCAACAACTCTCTCTCAACACTCATCATCTTTTCCTTAACAAAGCCAAAGAACAATAGCCACAAGCACTAAAGAACCACATACTATATTTTCGCTCATTCCTCACCTCCAATACCGTGTGCTTTTTCTATTGCTCTTACAAACTCGGCTGTAGTGCCAAGACTATCTTGCCCCCATATGGCTTCTATCTCTTCATTACTCAAAGGCTCACGTTTTAAATCGAGTTCTGCTTTTGCGTAACCCTTTTTATATTCAGCTAACCCTTCTCTTGGTGTTAAGCCTTCAGGTTGGGCGAGCAGATACTCTATATCTCTTGCAACTCCCCAAGACATACAAGAGTTGTCTTTTCTATAAGCCACTAATATCTTTCCCAACAACTCTCTTTCTTCACTCACTCAGTTCTCCTAAAATTTCATCAATAAAGTTTCTAATTTCAAGTAATTTTTTGTACTTGATTATATCTAGTACAATTCCATTTTCAGCAAAAATTACTGTAGGTGATTTTGCACAACTTTCTTGTAGAACTAAATTATCAGATACTTGTAAGCGTTTTAATCCCATTTCATTAAGTGTTTGAAAATCAACTTTCGATTTTTCATCTTGCTCAGGTTGGGTGAGTAGGTCGTCTACCTTTTTTACTAATTTTGGGTAGTAATACTTCACCATATTTCCGGCTATTAATTCTTTCAACAACTCTCTTTCTCTACTCATAAAGCCTCCACTTCCGCAGTTGCGGATATATGTATAATTTTCTCGTATTCATTCCAGCAGACTGAAAACATACCGTCTACCCTTTCAAGTCGCAGGATCGTGTTTGATGTATCGCCAACAATTTTAAATAACGTATTGCGGGGCAAGTCGTAGAGTTTCATAAAGTCACCGCAAAGCTTGGCGCACTCATTCTGGCAGGGCTACACGGCTCGCAATACTTACGCATCCTGTTTGTGGTAGTAAATATGCCATTACATTTAGGACATTTCACTTTACGCACCCGGTTAAGGCTAACGTGTCCGTTATATGTTTTCACTACCATTCCCCTATAACTTGAACTGTTACGGTTTTCGCGTTGCTATGTTTAGCACACAGCTTTTTCAATCCCCATCTATTCTTTAACTCTATACGTTCAAACTGGCCTGAAAAGACTTGTTTAAAACTGATGCCGGGCTTTTCAGAAGTAACTTTATACTTTGCCGTTTTACGTCGCTCAATCCAGTCCAGCATGATTTCTCGGTCGTAAAACTTTGATGGCTTACCCCGGCACATTTCTTTAGGATCGACATAATCAGATGGACCGCAGGGGAGTAACCCCTTATCATCCATAACGCTCACTTGATTTGTCGATACGCCCATCAGTTGTGCTATTTCTTTTCGTGTAATTAAGCTATCCATTAGAATGGGATGTCGTCATCATAAGGAAGATCACCAACAACCGGCGCATGATTTTCTTTCCTTGGTTGGGGCGCTTGTTGCTGTACACCCTCTTTTTTGCTACCGACTAAATCAATAATGGTGGCGTTTAATTCCAGATTACTTTTTGTTGTGCCGTCATTCGCTTGATATTCGTTAAGCGTTAATTCACCTGAAACAAACACTTGCTGGCCTTTCTTTAGAAAATTAACTAACTGGCCTTCCGCACGTTTACCCCACACATTACAGCGTACCCAGTTGGTTTTTTGTTTGTCACCAAAGCCGACATTGTTGGCGATGGTCACGGTTAAGATGGCAGCGCCTGACGATGCGTATCTGACTTCTGCGTCACGGACTACTGTTCCGGTAAAACTAAATACGTTACTCATGCTGCTATCTCCATAAATCCAAACTCTTTCATAATCAAATCTTCTGCTTCTTGAGGACCCACATCCATCCCCAACTCAACAGCAAGAATAATGCGGTCCCTAATAGTTAGTTCAGGGTTACCAGGCCGCTTATAAACAGTCGGTATCACTTCAAATGAATCATCTTTGAATGATGTTTCTTGTTGCTTCTCTAACTCATCCGCTTCTGCTCTTAACTTGGATGCACCGGCTAACTCATCATTTCGTGTGGCGTTACTATCGGCATACTCAGCACCGGTTGCTATTTCTTTAGCTCGTGCGCGTAGTTTTTCAGGTGTTGGTTTATTGGCTTCTGCTTTAGCCAATTCTTCTTTGACTCTAAGCGCTTCTAAACGTAATTCTTCAACCAACTTGGCTTGTTCTTCCTGCCGGATCTTTTGACGTTCAGCTTCCAGTAACTTGGCTCGATCAGCTTCGGCTTTGCGCTTGGCTTCGACTTCTATTTGTAAGCGCTGTGCTTCCAACTTATCAGCTTCTGCGCGTTTATGGGAGTCAATCCTATTTTCTACTGTTAGCTTAAAATGATCGGCATCTTGGTAAATAATTGTCTGAATGTCATTAAATAAGAAGCGGTAATCGTCTGATTTAAGCAATAAAATAAGATTGACTCGGACTGATCTAGCAATAGCATCTACTTCGATCTTGGCATTAGCTAACTCACTAGCGACTGCATCTTCCAAGCTGGCAATGGTGCGTTTATTCTTCATAGCACCGGCAAAGTCTGGATTATTAACCACTAATCTGATGGGCTGTATTTCATCCTCTACCATATCTTTGTAGACTGAATAATGCTTAACTGCGTTAGACATAATCGCAACCTTACGTGCTTCTTTTTGCGCCTTAACGGCCTTTTCTTGTTGCAGTGCCAAAGCATTAAATTTGGACGCATACAGTTCTAACTCTCTAGTCACTTCACTGATGCTTGATGTTTGGTCAATCACACCTTTAGCCGTTTCAAGGCAGCGCTTGGCTACTACTCGACTTAGTTTGCTTTCAGCTTCTGCCCGTGCAAAATCTTCATCGGTAACTAGGTTAACAGCGGCTTCTAACAAGAATTTGTCGAAAACAGGCCGAATGTCGTTTAAATTACAGAGTTTAAGTTCACCAGTGACTTGCACGATAACGGCCGGTAGATCCATAATGGACTCAGCTTTGGGTAACTCGACAACTGTTTTCACTTCGTGATCTGCAAGATCGGTATTGAATTGCTCCCAACCAAAGATAATGTCGTCTCTTAGCTTGTCATCGGAATAATACTCAAAGTGTTTTTCATCAACTAACTCATTGTTATCCCACTTGGTCGCCATAAACAAGCATTTCATAGCACCCGATACTAAAAGCTGTTGCTCCATTTGTACGCGGTAATTCAGTGGTAGTTCTTCAGCAGAATTAACGGACCTTAATTGGTTATTGATCGTCTTATGCTCCCAGGCAATCGCCCCATCCATTGTCAAGCCATCAAAGCTGGCTGATAACTCGCCAATGGATCCAGTCACTGGAAACAGATCTTCTCCCAGTATTTTTTCAGCTAACGGACGCGCTAATTCTTCAAAACGATGACCATCATTAAAAATGCGTTGAGTATGGGCATCAACTTCTGGTGTTAAACCAGTTTTAATCTCATTCAGTAATTGGGCTCTGGTTTTATATGGTGAGCAATTCATCATAGCCGGTGCATCACTCGCATTGAAATGAATTGAGCGATACGCCAACCATGCTGGACTGCCTTGGATCAGGTTATGGACTTGCATTAGACTAACTCCCATTCAGTAGTTTCTTCCCAGGATAAGATTTCTTCTTTCTGGTCATCGGTAAATAGATATTTTGTTTCTATCATGGTGATTATTTGCTGTGCAGTTTTCTTGCCTTCCTTGATTAACTTGTACCAAGAATCTGCTTTTTGATGAAAGTTTTCATCAGTACAAACTTCAAGCGCTGGTTTAACATAAGCTTCTTGTGCCGGTAATGGATTGATCTCTTTTTCTGTGATTTCATGTAATTCATCATCTGAATAAACCCCAAGGATTGCACCAGGACAATAAAGACGCGCCCAGTTCTTGACTTGTAAATAACCCATTTGTTGCTTAGGGTTGGTTTTCCAGAGTGGAGAGTTCTTGACAGCTACAGTTCTGGCAGATAACCACTCGCTCCAGACTATTTCAGATTCACCTTTAATGATGGCTCCAACTCGGCAGGATAAAGACTCACCTTCACCGTTATATTCATAATGAAAGCGACCAGAGATTGCGCCTGATGATTGCACAACAGCATTAACTAGCTGCGCCTCATAACCCAGCACACCATTAACTAGGTGAGTCTTTTGGCCAACGGAAAATGGGTTCATTCCCCACTGGGCCGCTTGCATCACAATCGCAAAGCAATCACCAGGCGAGCCTTGTAAATGCTTTGGAACAGTGACCTTTCCATTTGCCATAACATTTGCCAGTGTATTAAATTGGTCCATCATGGATGGATTTCTAACCAACTCGGAAGCACTAACCGGCAGCGTGCCATTTGACTCAGCTACTCTTAATTCAGTTACATTACTCATTTTCGTACCCCTACAATTTTTACAGAGCCATTTAGCTCATATTTTGCAAACTTGGCTGCTGGTTCATAATCAACCAAACCATAACCCAATGCTTCGAGTCGTTTACAGGCTGTTTGAAAGTCTTTTTTGGTCATTCTTCACCCCACATATCAACTAAACTCTGATCCGATACTGACTGCCAAACCGTTCCAGCTTCAACCGGCATATAAACAGCGAGTAATGCGATCAGTACCATTGTCATGAGAAATGCGAAAGCGATCTTACCGCTTACCATTTGCTTTTCTTCTTCTGCCAAATGTTGGTCATGCTCGTCTAACATACGCTGTCTTGGCGCTTGGTCTTTGTTGATAATGCTCATTTCATTAACCCCTTGTCGATAGGTGTATAAGCCGTTTCCAGTTCAGTCAGTTCATAGATTCGGTTAGATTTTATGCAAAACGCGCCTGAGCGAGTCACCCAAAGCTTGGTGTAAGCCTCGCTTGAGTAGACTTGGTCAACTGCGATACCTAAGCCAAAAACAACTATGATGGTGATTAACTTGCTTAATTTCGTGTTCATTTATTTACCCTTATTATTATTGTTACTGCGTTTAAATCCCCGACACTTTCAGCCGGTCGGGGTTAGCTATTCCACCGAGGTGGTTATTTGCAGAAGTTATGTAAAGTATCAATAAATCAAAAAACAACACTACTCGTGGCTTTTACGTGCACGAGGACACGTCTGCAAATTCGGTAATATAGCGAAAACCCGTATTCAATGTGTCGCTACACATTCTCAACCATCAACGGTATAGGGCCGGTCTTTCCCGACTTGTCATATCCTCCAATATTCATTCAGGCCAGGATAAAACCCTTCGCGGTTACGTTGTCCGCTGCCCTTGAGCCGTCTCTGGTTACGTTATCCAGCTCCCAACTGCCAATAATTAATCGCGGCTCCCGTCAGGTCGTAAATGCAGCGCCCCATAGGTTTTACGAAGTAATCAAATGGAGTTACAGGGCCTACACTCTCGGTATTTATATCCCCAATAATCCGATAGGGTTATCCAACACAAACCGCCATTGCAGCGGGTAAAACAGAATTACTTTGTAAAGGTCTCGAAAATGAAACCTTTAAAAAATGCCCTGGTGTAAGCCAAGGCTAAGAAGGTATAAAGTTATGAGTACTTTATAAAAAGCACCCTGAATCAAGATGCTTTGTATAAATTGCTAACCGGAACCGTAACCGGAACCGGAACCGTAACCGGAACCGTCACCGGAACCGTCACCGGAACCGTCACCGTAATCGTAACCGGAACCGTCACCGTCACCGTCACCGTCACCGTCACCGTAACCGGAACCGTCACCGTCACCGTAACCGTAATCGTCACAGGAACCGTCACCGTAATCGTCACCGTAACCGGAACCGTCACCGGAACCGATAGTTACGCTTTCCATGTCGGAACCGAATCAATAGATGCTTTAGCCTTGTCAGTAATTGGAATGATCTCAATTACCTCGGTAAGCAAAACTTCATCAACTGCAACCGGAAACTTACATTTTTCAGGCTTACTTGTGCCATCTGTTGCGAGTTGCGATAACGTCGCAGCACCGTACCAATAATAAATCCGCCGTGCATTGGTGAGCTTTGCGGATTTTCCTTCCAGTGTTTCAATAGTTCCAGCAAATACACCCGCTGAATACGTTCTAACCATGCAATAACGACCAATCATTTTTTAAACTCCCGCTCTTGTGAAACACCCTCGGAATGAAGGCGCTTTAAAAGAGCTATTCTGCGAGGGTCTGTGTCTCTCGACGTCCTGCAATCCTTCGACGGGGATTTTCCGTTTCATTGGATGTTATTATTCGCCTCAAGCGAATTAATGTCAATAGCTAATAGCGAATTTTTTAAACAAAATAACACCTAACCCACAAGTGATTGATTAATTTAGGGATTTATTTTTCGATAGGCGTAAAAAAACCGCAGTTAAGCGGTTTGGTGGGGGATTTGGGTGGGTATTAGTGTTTGTAAGCGCTGAAATTATGATCGAACCACAAAACATAAAATATATTATGCACTCTGTAGCCAATCATTGGCTTTTTACCATGAAATCTAAAGACTAGAAAATCTGAAAGGTCATCTTTTACAAAGGCAGGAATGGGAGGATTTATAGACTTACGAGTTATTTTCTCTGTGCCTAAGCCATGTCTTGGTAAGTTTTTTATATCCGACCATAGCAAAGATTTTCTCTTAAATATTGATTCAGAAAATTGAGCTTTATGCTCTTGGTCTAGCGATGAAAAGCAATAAGATCCTAGCTGAACTCGCTCAAGAGAGAATATAACTGGAAGATCGTCATAATTAATGGCGTTGGTAGGGCTTATATTGTGCTTGCTCTTAAAGCCACTCTTAGCCTTTATCTTCCCGCTCATTATTTAAGCTGAGTTTTATAAAATTCCATCATTGAGTTCTTATCAATCACTCCGGCATAAGCCTCTTTACTTAGCCAGGGCGCTTCACTATGCGTCATATTTCTCAATTTCCATGCACTATACTGACCAAACACGTCATTTATTTCATTTAATAACTCTAATTGATCTGGGTTAAATAGCTCTGGATTAAAGTCAGACGTTAGTGGAATTGGTGATGATTTATAGTACTTATATTTATGATAGATCTCAGGACATACTGGGCCATGAGTCCACGCCTCAAAATCCTCGTCAAAAAAAGGTAGCTCATAAATAGCTAAATGAAAGGCTTGGGCATAATAGATTAATTTCTGTAATTTCAAGTTAGAAATATCAGAGTCGTCCCTATCATTGGTATCTGATAAGAAGTAATTAACTATGTGCTGTATGCCTATCATCTTAATCTCCATAACTACGGCTGTTAATCAGCTCTTATATATCTAGTATAACCTAATCATATCAACTACGGAATCAATCATCCTTTCGCCTGGTGTAAGCCAATACGTCATTAAAGCTCATGTTTTTAGTGTGATCGACAGCGGTTGCGCAAGGTGGCTCGCAGTAACACTCGTTGTCCCTACATTTTGTTTTTACCATTTCGACATAACGCTTATTGGCTTCGACTTCTTCTGCATGTCTTTCCATCACACAACGATCCTGTTCTGTTGCCAGCTCATCTAAAAACCGTCTTCGCTCGAGGTTCCCTTCTTTTATCAGACGATCAGTCACCCTGCGGTCTATAGCCAAGTTCACCCCCCCCCCCCCCCCC
>Ga0209777_10001062_pt1 | contig 41817 bp, 40 predicted proteins | sample FrelakmetHBP12HB_FD_187147 | JGI IMG/M metagenome (GOLD analysis project Ga0209777, IMG submission 187147) | Freshwater lake sediment microbial communities from the University of Notre Dame, USA, for methane emissions studies -HBP12 HB (SPAdes)... | ecosystem: Environmental > Aquatic >...
TGTCAAAGTTAATGTTAGTTAAATAATTTCTTACTTCCTGAAACAAACAAAACGATGACCTCTCCGAGAATGCTAGATTTCAATCCGTAATAAACACCATCCGCACCTCTATTGTGGCCAAGATTCCCTTGACATACAAGACCGCGTTTCTTATACTCTCCCCCACAAAAAGGAAATTCTTATCAAAAAAAAAGGCGCGATCTCATATGAAACTCAGCTACATACCTCTGTGGGTGAGGGCGTTCGGAATTCATTTCCCAATTGCCTTATTAGCACAAAAAAAGATGATAAGGACTGCAAAATTGATGACCAGATATGGGTCTATAAGCATTCGTCAAGGAACCACCGACATACATACTTTCTTGGAAGCCATAAACGATTATGGGATGCTTAAAATAAGGAAGAGTGACATCTGTCTTGATCTCGGTGCGAATATAGGGTCTTTCTCATTGTATGCTGCGTCGAAAGGAGCAAAGGTCATAGCTTTCGAACCCGCCAGCGACAATTATGAGTTACTCGCAAGTAATGTTATCGATAAAAACATAATCCCAGTCAAGAAGGCAGTATGGAAAGATGATTTGGGAGTAGAATTAGTTAGCTATGCTGTATCGAAAAGTTGTACTTCCGTATACAACCATATTAAAGAAGCCGCGATAAAGGAGAAAGTGCCGAGCATAACCCTCAAGGAAGTTATCAAGACGTACAATCCGCTAATAATAAAATGCGACATAGAAGGCGCAGAATTTGAGGTTTTCAAAAAAATAGATCAAAAAGATCTTAGCAATATACGAGAGATGGTTATTGAATATCATCTTTTTAACAAAGATAATCATATTAATAATCTTGTGGAGAAGATAAAATCCTTTGGGTTTGTAGTCGACTTAAGAAGGTCCAAAGATACGAAAGATAATATAGGAATAATCCACGCTGCAAGGGAATAGAATAAAAATTCGAAAGATGCATCGAGAAAATCCTTCCCGTCGTGTGCTTCACAATTCATCCGTTACTCTCTTTCAATTGATAATCCTCAATTTTAACAACTACCAAATACTGTGGAATAGTAGGTGAAACAAACAATCGATTGGGACTTAATTTGGATCTGCTCACTAAACGGAAAAAATGCACGCTAAGGCAAGCTTAGTGGCCAGTGCAAAAATAGTTTAGCCCTGACATTTATAGTAGGAATGATTAGCAAAACCTCTTTACACTTAACAATTACCCCAAAATACCCAACTAAAAATATTTTTATTATTTTCTTGATAATTACTATATGTAGTAGTATCATTCATTTGTACCCCAATATATAGCGTCATATAGATGCAGCGATATTTAATATTCTATCTGTTAATGGAGTAGTTAATGAACATTAAAATTAAGAAAAGAGATGGCCGTTCAGTTAAATTTAATGCGGAAAAAATCACCAATGCCATTGCCAAGGCTGGCGATGCCACCGGTGAATTCGATGTTAAGGAAGCGCATAAATTGACTATAAAGGTTTTAAATCTTGCCGAAAAGCTCTTTGATGGCAAAGTTTTAACCGTCGAAGAAATTCAGGATGTCGTGGAAGAAGTTCTTTTGCAGACTACTTACCGAAAAACGGCCAAATCCTATATCATTTATCGCGATCAACATTCCCGTTTAAGGGATATTACCAATAAAATGGAAGTTGATCTTGTTGATCAGTATTTGAAGAAGCTTGATTGGAAGATCAATGAAAACAGTAATATGGATTATTCTTTGCAAGGTCTGAATAATTACATATCTTCAGAAGTGAGCAAGGTTTACTGGCTCAATGAAATCTATTCGCCGGAAATTCACAAAGCGCATACGGATGGTGATTTCCATATTCACGATTTAAGTTTGCTTTCTGTTTATTGCGTGGGCTGGGATTTGTATGATTTGCTCCTGCAGGGTTTCCAGGGTGTGTCCGGCAAAGTCGAGAGCAAGCCGGCCAATCATTTGCGCAGCGCCTTGGGTCAGGTAGTTAATTTCTTTTATACCTTACAGGGAGAAGCAGCCGGAGCGCAGGCTTTTTCAAATTTCGATACTTTGCTTGCGCCATTTATCCGTTATGATAAATTAACTATTAAAGAAATTAAACAGGCCCTGCAGGAATTCATTTTCAACATTAATGTTCCGACAAGAGTGGGCTTCCAAACACCTTTTACCAACGTAACGCTGGATGTGACCGTCCCCAAATATTATTCGGATCAGAATGTAATCATCGGCGGTAAGTCGCAAAAAGAGACCTATAAAGAATTTCAGGAGGAAATGAATCTCTTTAATAAGGCCTTTTTGCAGGTTATGGCGGAAGGTGACGCCAAGGGCAGAGTCTTTACGTTCCCGATTCCGACATACAACATTACTAAAGATTTTAACTGGGATGATCCTAATATACAGGATTTGTGGGAAATGACAGCAAAGTACGGCGTTCCTTATTTCTCCAACTTCATCAATTCCGAGATGAATCCGGAAGATGCCCGCAGCATGTGCTGCCGCTTGCGCATCGATAATCGTGAACTGGAAATGAGAGGCGGCGGATTATTTGGTTCCAACCCGCTGACCGGATCCATCGGCGTTATTACCATTAATATGCCGCGTATTGCTTATCTAGCCAAGTCCAAAAAAGATTTTCTGCAGCGGTTGGAGCGGCTGATGGAACTGGCGAAGGAAAGTCTGGAGACAAAAAGAAAAGTTCTGGAAAAATTTACGGATGGCAATCTTTATCCATATACAAAATATTACTTGCGCAATGTTAAAGAGAGATTCAATGAATACTGGAAAAATCATTTTTCCACCATTGGGCTCGTAGGGATGAATGAAGCTTGTTTAAATTTGCTGGGCATTAACATTGCTTCAAAAGAAGGTCAGGCCTTCACGAAACAGGTTCTTGATTTTATGAGAAAAAAACTCATCGATTTCCAGAAGGAAACTGGCAATAATTATAATTTGGAATCGACACCGGCGGAAGGAACGTCATATCGTCTGGCCAAAATCGATAAAGAAAAATATCCCGAAATTATTACCGCCAGTGATGGCAAATCGAAAAATGCAGAACCGTTTTATACGAATTCCACACAATTGCCGGTAAACTATACGGATGATGTTTTTGAAGCGCTTGATTTGCAGGATGAAATTCAGGTAAAGTACACTGGCGGCACAGTGTTTCATACCTTTGCCGGGGAGAGAATTGATGATCCCAACTCGGTAAAAAGATTAGTTCACAAGATTTGTTCTAATTATCATTTGCCTTATATAACTTTTACCCCCACCTTCAGCGTATGCCCATCACACGGGTATATAAAAGGAGAACAGGATAAGTGTCCAACCTGTGCTGATGATTGTGAGGTTTATTCCCGCGTGGTTGGTTACTTACGGCCAATTAAACAGTGGAATAAAGGCAAGCAGGAAGAGTTTGACTCGCGGCAGGTATTCAAATTTCAATAAATATTAAAGATCGTGAGAAGCATTTTTTCGCAATGCGTTTCTGCGCCTAAAATATAAAGGAAAAAGAAAAATGAAAATTGGCGGTTTGCAAAAAGTATCACTTATTGATTATCCGGGGTTAATTTGTGCCACTATCTTTTTACAGGGGTGCAATTTCAAATGCTCATATTGCCATAATCCGGAATTGGTGGATCCACGGTTGTTTCAGCCCTGCATCAAAGAAAACGAAGTTCTGGACTTTCTTAATACGCGCAAGGGAAAGCTTGATGCCGTGACGATTACAGGTGGCGAGCCAACTATCCAGGATGATTTAGCGCCCTTTATCAAAAAAATTAAAAAAATGAAATTTGCCGTTAAGCTGGATACCAACGGCTCGCAGCCACAGGTTATCAAAACTATTCTTGATGAAAAACTGCTTGATTTCATTGCCATGGATATTAAAGCGCCTCTGGAAAAATACAAGAGCGTCGTCAAGGTGCCGGTCAATTCTGATTTGATAAAAGAAAGTATCAAGCTTATTTTAAAAGCAACAATTACGCATGAATTTCGTACAACCATTGTGGAGTCCCAGCTTGAGGAAAAAGATATTCTGCAAATCGCTAAATTGATTTCCGGCGCCAAAAGTTATGGTTTACAGAAATTTGTGCCGGTAAAAGTTCTGGAGAAAAAATTCCTGAAGGAAAAATCTTATCCGGACGAGATATTACAAAAAATCAAAAATCGTCTTGAGCATCAAATTCCCTCTGTTACGATTAGATAAAACTTGAACGATAATTTTATCTGTTAAATGTATTATTGAGCGTGAAGAAATCCGGTTGACAATCTTTAGATAATTATTAAGGATGTTATATGGATCTGCATAATATCCCAAGTGCAAAAACAGGAAATACGTTATAGCTATGTTTGCTATATTAGCAATGATCCATATAAACAATGTTGTGATGCTGCCGTACTAGTTAGCAGGAGGATGCATTGAAGAAGATTGACTTGCATATCCACACCATTTCAACCATTAGTGATAGTAATTTCAAATTCAGCATTGATAAATTGAAAGATTATGTTGCTGGGGCAGACTTAGATGCAATTGCGATAACCAACCACAACATCTTTGATGGAATGCAATTCTGGTCTATTCGAGAGGCGTTATCTATACCGGCGTTTCCTGGGATAGAAATAAATTTAAATAAATGCCTTGTTCTGCTGATTTCCGATGGATCCAATATAGATGAATTTGAGGAGATGACTGCCAAGGTCACCCAAAAGATCACCGATCCCAGTGATAGCATTTCTGTCGAAGAGATGAAGTCCATCTTTGGCAATCTGGACGAATACCTAATCATTCCCCATTATGACAAGAAGCCGGCAATTCATCCTGAGACGCTATCCGAATAGCCTGTTATGTGACGGCAGGCGAGGTGGATAGTGCTAAAAAATTTATCAGAGCGGTTAAGGACAATACAACATTAAATCCAGTGCTTTTTAGTGACATAAGGATTAGCGAAGACATAAGCAGACTTCCTACAAGGCAAACTTTCATAGACTGCGGTGAATTGAAACTTGATGCGATTAAGTCCTGCCTTAAGGACAACGGCAAAATCTGCCTGTCGGAGAAAGATGGAAACTTCCTTTTTCAGATATTTGAAGACGGACAAATGATATCTACTGGATTGAATGTCCTGCTTGGAGATCGCTCATCCGGAAAAACTCACACGCTTGACAAGATCAATAGCAGAAATGAGAACGTAAAGTACATAAAGCAGTTCTCACTGGTACAGCAAGACGAAGCATCTTATGAGCGCGAAATTAATAATGATTTGCAAAAAAGAAAGAGTCGTTTCTCGGACGAATATTTAAAGAGTTTCAAGTCTGTTTTAGACGATATTATGAATATCGACCTAACTGGGAATGATAGGGAAGTGGATGAGTATGTCTCCACTCTCCTTAAGTCAGCCGAGGACGCAGATAGGAGAGATGCGTATTCAAAGACGGCCCTGTTCAATGAAACAACATTTTCCATAAGTGACGATAAAACTCTCAAGGACTTAATAGGGTCAGTAAGGCAATTAATCGAGAATGTAGATTATAGAAACATCATCGAAAGGCACTTGGACCTTTCTGCGCTAAAGCGACTATTCTGTGATTTGATTGAAACCCTATGGACAAGATCTTTTGAAATTAAGAAGAAAAGATTTGTGAATGGTCTGATCAAAGACGTCAAGGAAAGCCTCAAGATGAAATCCTCTTCTGTTCAGGTTAATGATGTCGATTTATATCGCGTGAGCATGGACGCCAAGAAGGTTGAACGGTTCAAGGAGATCGTTGAATTCCTCCGAAAGGAGGCCGTAATATCCGAGGAGACTATTCAGGGGTTCAAGGTAGTTGCGAAAAAGGGTCCCTTTGGTAGCGTAGCTGATCTGAAATCAGTAAGTGGCGTGAAAACGGCTTTTAAGGATTCCATGAAGGAGTACGGAGACCCCTATAAGTATCTGCAGGCGCTAACGACAAACGAGAGCCTGCCTCAAGCAGATCTATACAAGCTTTTCGCAAAGATCACCTACCAGATCCTTAACCGGGATGGTTTCCCGGTTTCAGGGGGCAAGCGCTCTGAGTTTAGGTTACTACAAGAAATAAAGGATGCTCAGAATTTCGACAATCTTCTCATTGATGAGCCGGAGTCATCTTTTGACAATATGTTTCTGCGAAGCGATGTTAACGAAATTCTACGTGATATTTCAAAATCAATGCCAGTGGTGGTTGTCACTCACAATAACACAGTTGGCGCGTCTGTCGGAGCTGATTACCTTCTGTATGCAAGCAAGCAGATAGTTGACGGCAAGATTGTTTTCAGGATTTACAGCGGACATTCCACAGACAAAAGATTACATTCCACAGATGGGCATTCAATAGCAAATCATGAGATCATGATGAACTCACTTGAGGCTGGAAGAGATGCCTATGAGGGAAGGAGGCGTGCGTATGAAGCTGTTGAAGATCGATAATAAGCTAGGGCAATATCTTGGAGAATCAGGGGATTATGTACCTATCGACAAGATCACCAAAGATCATCTGTTAAGGCTCGTGAATCTAACATTGGCTAACAATGTTGAGTTTGATGAGTATGACGATGAACAAATACAAAATCAGGCGCACCAGATTGTCTATAAAGTATATACGAGAAACTCCATGGCCTTCGAGAAAGAAGACAGGAATTCATAGATGAATCTGAGAGATTGTACCTGCAAGATTACGAGAAATACCGCGATGAATCATCACAACAAGGCTAATTCAACCGACGCAAAAAACCGCGCGGCTGATTAGCGGCGTTAAATTATACCAAGTCGCAGTCAAAAGTATACCGCGACGGCAAGGAAGAGGCGACGCAGTCGTATAACCTAAAGGTCACGCGTAGTACAATACGTCGAGGAGCCGATGACGATGCCAACAAAGGTAGACTAATGAATGCAACTTGGTATCAGATAAGTGCCAGGCTATCGGCAACAGCCATACCTGCACGAGTCGGGCGTAAAAACCCGTTTTTTTAATTCCACAAGTTTATTTTTGCGTGTCAATAATAGTTTTTATGTTTGCGGGTATTAGGCAAGAAATTAACAGGATTGGTCTACCACTTTTGTTCTTTTAGTATTATAATATAATCTTCAACAAGGTGGTAAATAGATGTGGGCAAAGTCTATGAAGCAGTTCCGTCCTAAACAATTATAGAAGAAATCATAGGAGGGAAAAATGCAGAAACGTAAATTGGGAAAAAGCGGTCTGGAAGTTTCGGCTCTGGGCTTGGGCTGCATGGGAATGAGTTTTTCCTATGGTCCACCCAAAGACAAGAAGGAGATGACCTTTCTTCTTCGGGCAGCCATCGAACGCGGCGTCACGTTCTTCGACACCGCCGAGGTTTACGGTCCGTTCATAAACGAAGAACTTGTTGGCGAAGCCCTCGCCCCGTTCCGCGGGCAAGTGGTCATTGCCACCAAATTCGGGTTCGACTTGGATCCTCAATTTGATCCCAGAGGGGTGAAGGGTTCGCCGGGCCTTAACAGTCAGCCAGAGCACATTAAGCAGGCCGTCGAAGGCTCGCTCAAACGGCTCAAGGTCGAGACAATTGATTTGCTCTATCAACACCGCGTTGACATGAATGTGCCAATCGAAGACGTGGCGGGAACCGTGAAGGAGCTGATTCAGCAGGGCAAGGTTAAGCACTTCGGCCTTTCTGAAGCAGGCGTACAAACAATCCGTCGCGCACACGCGGTCCAGCCGGTCACCGCACTACAAAGCGAGTACTCGCTGTGGACGAGAACCCCTGAGAAGGAAGTGCTGCCGACGCTCGAAGAACTCGGCATCGGCCTCGTGCCATACAGCCCGCTGGGCAAGGGTTTCCTCACGGGAAAGATGGACGAGAAAACGACCTTCGACAGTTCCGACTTCCGCAACACACTCCCACGCTTCACACCGGAGGCGCTCAAAGCGAATCAGGCCTTGATTGATCTACTCGCCAGGATTGCCAAACAGAAGAAGGCGACACCTGCTCAGATTGCGCTCGCCTGGCTGCTGGCCCAGAAGCCGTGGATTGTTCCCATCCCAGGCACGACAAAGCTGGAGCGCCTGGACGAGAACATAGGAGCAGTGGCACTCGAACTTACAACAGACGATTTGCGTGAGATTGATAGCGCCGCCTCAAAGATTACGGTGCAAGGCGCCCGATATCCGGAAAAGCTGGAGCAGATGACCGGTCGCTGACGGTGAAATCATCGCGTTTAACAACAAAAAAAGGAGATGCACATGGCAAACAACAGCGAAAAAAAAGCGACAGATGACCTAACGGCTATAGCACCGGAATTTGCAAAACTTACACAAGACTTTCTTTTCGGTAATATTTGGAAACGTCCCGGACTTTCGCAGCGCGATAAAAGCTTAATCACGGTCACCTGCTTAGTTGCGCTGAATCGTATCGAGCAGGTCGAGTTTCATCTTAAAAAAGCTTTTGAAAACGGCCTCACGAAGGAAGAACTTGTGGCTGCGATTACGCATATTGCATTTTACGCCGGGTGGCCCACTGCAGCCTCGGGATTTAATCACTTGAAGAAAGTAATTGATCAGCAATAAGTTGATTGAGAAAATTCTAAGTAATAACACCAAATGAAAAATCATTGTGATTATGGGCGCGATCAGGAAATGAACGTGAACGAAATCCTGTTTCGACGCACCAGTCAAGCGTTTTAAGATGAGGGAGGAGCAGCATGCAAGTTGATATAACCAAAAAGATTCTGGTGGTGTATTTTTCTTACAGTGGCAATACTCGTGAAATTGCAAATCAAATTCACAAAAGCGTTGGCGGCGATATTTTTGAAATTCAGGTTGTAAAGCCGTATCCTGATGATTACGATGCGGTTGTAAAACAAGCAAGGCAGGAACTGAATTCCGGCCACAAACCGGCATTGAAAACAAAAATAGAGAATATAAAGTCGTATGATTTGGTTTTTATAGGCTACCCTAATTGGTGCAGTACGGTTCCTGCTCCGGTCAGAGTCTTTTTGTCGGAATACGATTTTTCTGGAAAGACCATTATACCTTTTTGCACGCACGAGGGAAGCGGTCTGGGACGAAGCGCTACGGACATCTCTAAACTTTGCCCGAAATCGACCTTGCTGGATGGTGTTGCCATTAGGGGAAGTGAAGTGAAAACCGCGCAAAACGAAGTAGTTGAATTGTTGCGAAAAATTAAAATCACGAAATAATGAGTTTCGTTGTCAGCAAATGATCTGTCTTCATTAAATAATTGCCAGGCTGTCGACGACTGCCATTCCGGTGCGTGTTGGGAGTAAAAAGCCATCTTTTAATTCCACAAGTTTATTTTTAATTAATGCGTCAATAATAGTTTTCTTATCTACTAGCAAATCAACGCCATAACTTGTTTTGTAGCGTTTCAAATCAATACCGGCTTTGGTGCGCAAGCCAAGAAATAACGCCTCCAGTTGCAGTTGTTCCGCTGAAAGTGTTTCCGAGTTTTCCACCGGCATTTTATCTTGAGTAATCTCTTTTAAATACGTTTTAACGGCAGATGTATTCCACCATCGTCTGTTACCCAAAAATGAATGCGCGGCAGGTCCCAGGCCTAAATAAGGCACGTGCTGCCAGTACTTCTGATTATGTCTGGATTTGAATTTATCTTGGCGGGCAAAGTTGGACACTTCGTAGTGAATGTAGCCGGCTTTTTCTAATTCATCTGCTTTAGTATGAAAAAATTTTAATTGTTCTTTTTCAATAGGTAAATTTATACCCTGCAATGCATATTCTTTATAAAGAGGCGTATTGGTCTCCAGAGAAAGCTGATAACAGGAAATATGTTCCGGCGCGTAGGATAGAGCCTGCTGTATTGTCTTTTTCCATAGGGGAATTCTTTGACCATGAACTCCGTAGATTAAATCAATCCCGATATTGTCAAAACCGGCTTTTCGGGAAACATTAATAGCGGAAACAGCTTCTGTTGAATTATGTCTGCGGCCGAGGAATTTAAGAATGTTATCATCAAAGGACTGGATACCGATATTCAAGCGATTAATGCCTAATGAGCGCAGGGACTGAAAATATTCTAAAGAAATATCTCCAGGATTTACTTCCATAGTGATTTCGGTATGGGGATCAATTTTGTAAGATTTATTAATTGCCTTAAATATCGTTTCCAGTTGCTCAATGGATAGAAGGGAAGGGGTGCCGCCGCCGAGATAGACCGTATCAAAAGATTTAAAAAGCTTGCCATAGAACTTAATTTCTATATGGAGAGCATTAATAAATTCAGGAATAAGATTTAGCGACTTAATTGAGTAGAAACTGCAATAGACACATTTGCTGAGGCAAAAAGGAATATGAATATAAAGCCCGGGTTGATTTGATGGAATTTTAAAAAGATCAGTTTTCATTAAGTTGCCTGCAAATTAAGAAATTGAGACTGTTCAAAAGTGCTCAGATGCAAGGCATGCAAAAATCAAATCGCGAAGCGTATATGGGAATACGTTGAGCGATGAGATTTGCAGCATAACGCAGCAGATGGGCGCTTTTCAACAGTTTCATGCTAATCGGTATCTGATTTCAGAACTGCGAGAAACGCGCTCTGCGGAATGCTTACGGAGCCAATCATCTTCATGCGCTTCTTTCCTGCTTTTTGTTTTTCAAGCAATTTTCTTTTCCGGCTGATATCGCCGCCGTAGCATTTCGCTGTTACGTCTTTGCGGAATGCGCTGATGGTACTGCGGGCGATAATTTCTGCGCCAACCGCGCCTTGAATAGCAATTTTAAACATCTGGCGCGGTATTTCTTCTTTCAATCTATCACAGGCCAGGAGGGCTCGCGAACGGGCGCGATCGCGATGAACAATCTGCGAGAGGGCATCTACTTTTTCGCTGTTGACTAGAATATCCATCAAAACGAAATTGCTTTCGCGATAATCGATAATGTCATAATCAAACGAACCATAACCTTGGGTAACCGATTTAAAGCGGTCATAAAAATCAAAGATGACTTCGGCCAGCGGCATTTCGTATGATAACTCCACGCGTCCGGGGCCAGTGTAATTCATAGTAGAATTGGTGCCGCGCTTATCCATACACAATTTCATCACAGCCCCTAAATAACGCTCAGGAAGCATCATTGCGGCGCGAATGTAAGGTTCTTCTCCTTTGGCAATTTCCGCGGGATCAGGGTAGTGAGAAGGGTTATCCACATAAATAACCTTGTTGTCTTTAAGCGTGAAGCGGTAACGCACGCTGGGTACGGAAAGAATAATGGAAAGATCATATTCTCTTTCCAATCTTTCTTGAACTATATCCAGATGAAGAAGTCCTAAAAAGCCGCAGCGGAAGCCTTGTCCAAGGGCGACGGACGAATCCTTTTCAAAAATAAAAGAAGCATCGTTGAGTTTATACTTTTCCAGTGAATCAGCTAAATCCTGATAATCGTCGGAAGCAATAGGATAGATGGAAGCAAAGACCACAGGTTTTACTTCTTTAAATCCGGGCAGTGGCTGGCTGCAGGGCTTATCCTGTAACGTAATGGTATCGCCGGTGCGCACATCCGCCACAGTTTTTACACCAGCAATGATATAGCCCACTTCACCTGCTGACAGTTTTTCTCTTTTTTCGCGTTTGAGCAAAAAATGCCCTACTTCTTCGACTTTATAAGTAGTGTTGTTGTACATGAATCTGATAATATCACCGGTTTTAATAGAGCCTTCAAAGAGACGGCAGTGGATAATTGTGCCGCGAAAAGAGTCGTAATGGGCATCGAAAATTAATACCGCCAGCGGATTTTCAGAACTGCCCTTGGGAGGCGGAATACGTTCGACGATTGCTTCGAGAATTTCTTCTATGCCGATTCCTTCCTTGGCCGAACATTTTATATGAGTATCCGGATCGAGGCCCAGTTCCGAGTCAATCTCCTCTAACACACGGTCAACATCAGCGGACGGTAGATCAATTTTATTAATAATGGGTATAATTTCCAGATTATGTTCAATGGCTAGGTAAAGATTGGCTAAAGTTTGCGCCTGCACGCCTTGCGCCGCGTCAATTAAAAGCAAAACGCCCTCGCAAGAAGCAAGGGATCGGGAGACTTCATAGGAAAAATCAACATGACCCGGAGTGTCAATTAAGTTCAGGATATAATCTTTTCCGTCATGAGCATGATAGGGCAGAGATATGGCATTGCTTTTGATGGTAATGCCGCGTTCCCGTTCAATATCCATATTGTCAAGAATTTGATCTTGAAAGTTTCTTTCATTGCATACGCCGGTAAATTGAATGAGGCGGTCGGCAAGTGTGGATTTGCCGTGGTCAATATGAGCGATGATGCTAAAGTTTCTAATGTTTTCCATAATTCTCTATCTGCTGATACCATTTCGATTGGAAGCTGCCGCCTGTTCGGCGTCACTTCCCGGTAAGGTAAAAAGTTATATTTTTATTGCGCGCCCTTTGGTTGCACATCCGGTCAAAGGATAACGCGGCCAACAAAGTTAGCCAAAGAAAGCGAATTGGTATGAAGATTAAAAAGCCCTCATGAACAAACGAGGGCTTTTATCAAATATCTCTCCATACAAATTAAGCAAGTTTCTTTAAAAGATCTTCCGATACTTCTTTTACACCGACGCTGCCATCAACGGAAATTATTTTTGCCCTTTGTTTGAAATAGTTAACAGCGGCCAAAGTGCCTGTTTTGGTATCATAATAAATACCGTGGCGTTTATCAATTGCCGCAGAGTCCTGATCGTCGGCGCGTGCAGACAGTTCAGCGCAACCACAGACCCGGCAGGTAAATTTACCATCGTGTTCATGAGGTTTGATAGCATCAATAAAAATATTGTTGGGATGGTTATTATCCGTTTTGCAAAGTCTGCGTCCCATGATGCGTTTCTTGGCTATTTCACGATCCAGATCAATTTCAATGACGTAATCAAGCTTGATCTTTTCTTTTTCCAGGGCTGCCCAAAGGGCTTCAGCCTGAGCCAGATTACGGGGAAATCCGTCCAACAGCCAACCCTTTTTGCAATCATCTTCTTTCAAGCGATCCAGAATCATGGGAATGGTGATATCATCGGGTACAAGTTCGCCGCGATCGATAAATGCTTTTGCTTTCTCTCCCAAGGGTGTTTTTTTAGAAATATTCTGTCGGAAAATAACGCCTGTTTCAATATGGGGTACGCCATATTTCTTTTGTACTACTGCTCCTTGAGTTCCTTTACCACTGCCGTTAGGGCCAAAAATTAAAATGTTCACTTTGAGACTCCTTTCATGGAAAATATTAAAGCTGGAGTCTTATAATGTATTGTGTGATTTTTCGCAATAACAAAAGAAGTAACCAGGATTACTTTTGAAATAACTAAAAACTCTTTTAATGACAGCAACCTGAAGAACAACCCGATGAGCAGGAGGTTGATGAGCATGATGAACAATTAGACTTTCCGCCGGCAAATACGGACATCACTTTTTGAGGTTTTTTTGTTCCACATTTCGGACAGGAAAGTTTTTTTTCTTCCGTTGATGAAAAGATCAAGCTTTCAAATATCTTTTTGCATTTTTTACATCTAAATTCGTAAATAGGCATATCATTTATCCTTTAAGAAAAATCTTCTTTATGTAAAATATTCAGAGAAGTCATTAATGTCAAGGTGATATTATAATACGAATATTAATCCTAATGGTAAGATCACGGATATTATACCCTCCGCTTTGCGGGATGAATTCAACTTGCAAATATTAAGGCACAAAGTTCGTAATATTTGAGTTTCATCAATTCCATTTACGCTTCAAATTTCGTTTTACTCATTTTCAGCGAGTGTCATTGATTCGACCTGCAAGCTTCAGTCGTAGATGACCTTTAGGTTATGCACTCTGTTTCTGAAGCTTGGGTCTCATTACAATAGTCCCACTTAGCTTCGCACGTGGGATAATTCAACTGGCAGATGTTACTGCGCTTTACTTGTAATATCTGAGTTTCATTAAAATTGGAGTTTCACAAATAACAACATAATTTTTCAATGTTTTGATTTCCCGAACAATTGTTTATGCTCTTCAGAGTTTAATTCTTTAATTGCCTGATCAATGGCATCAGCTCGTTCCGAGCCTTGTGGAAAATAATTTAGCGATTCTTTAAAATGAAATAGAGCGCTTTCTTTCTTTTTCGCTTTTTTGAAATACAAGCCGAAATAATAATGGGACTCGCCTTGATTATTTAGTTTGCCGTAAGTCATGGCAATGAAATAATTAATGTCCTCATCATCAAACGTTTTATCTTTCGGTTTCAGGTAGCAATCAAGGGCATTTTGATACTTACCCAAAGCAAAATAGGCTTTACCTAGAGCCAAAATAAATTCATCGTTGTTGGCATTTAAATTTGCAGCCCGCAGAAGATAGTCTTGCGCAAGATCAGCTTTCCCCGTTTTTAGATAAATTAAACCAATATTTTTTAAAACATCTTCATCCTGCGGAGATAAACTAAGCGCTTTTTGATAATGATTGAGGGCTGAATTTGTTTGTCCGAGTTGGTCTTCAGCTAAGGCAAGAATATAGAGCAGATCAATGTTATTAGGATCTTTATTTAAAGACTCTTCGAGTTGTTTGTACTTTGTATTCAGATCAGCCATATCTAATGCAATCAACGCCTGCATTCTGCGGAGATTACCAATAATGTTTTTTGCTCCTTTCTGATGATATTGCGTTAAAATAAGGCTGTCCAAATAAAAAATGCGATCATCGGTACCAGGATGTGTTTGTAGATAAGAAGGTATAGTTTTAGAGAAAAACTCATACTGTTTCATTATCTTGAGAAAGTCAACCATTGCTGCGGGATAGTAACCAGCGCTGACTAGGTAGCTTATGCCCAATCGATCTGCCTCTTCTTCATGTTCACGCATGAATTTTAACGTTAGACTGCTGGAACCAGCGACAGAAAAAGCGGCAATAGCCGCGGTAGCCTCACCTCCGCCTCCGAGGAAAGCTCCGGCAATAATTGCGGCTAATGTGGCAATATTTAATTTTTGTGATTTTTCAATAAGACTGGCAACGTGACGGCCATTGGCATGGCCGATTTCGTGGGCAATAACCCCGGCTAACTCGCCTTCGTTTTCTACAACATTAATTAAACCTTTATTTATATATATATAACCGCCGGGCGTCGCAAAAGCGTTTATTGCGTTACTATCCACAATAAAAAAATGAAACTCAAATGGAGCTTTTTTACTTTGCGCGAGAATTAAATTGCCGATTTGATTTATATAGTCATTGAGCTTTTTATTTTCCAGGAGGAGATGATTTTTTCCCATTTGGTCGTAAAATTCCTTGCCCAGTTTTTTTTCATCATCGATAGTGAATTCGGCAAGACAAATGCTTGCTCGAAACAACAAGATAAAAAAAACAAAAGCAAAAGAAATATATTGATTTTGAGTAAATTTACACATAAGCAGTTTTTAAATTAAACACTAAAGTTTTGTAATACTACCTTCTTTGTAATTTAAAGACAAGACTTCCTTTTTTAGAGTCAACTTAAAAATATTAACGAGGATTATCAAGTATGGAGAAAAAATATATTATAACTATTGATGGACCGGCAGGTGCAGGTAAAAGTACTGTAAGCAAGATTTTGGCAAAGAAACTGGATTATATTTATTTGGATACAGGCGCTCTTTATCGGGCATTGGCTTATAAAACGTTAAAATTTAAAATATCTTTAGACGGAATTTCCGCCTTAGCTAATCTATGTTCCAGTACCACAGTAGTCCTGAAAAATATTGACGGCCAAATGAAAGTATCTGTTGATGGAGAAGATGTCGAGGAAAAAATTCGTACAGAAGAGGTAGGCTTGACCGCTTCTAAAATATCCACGTTTGTCGTGGTACGTGAAAAATTACTTAATCTACAAAGAGAAGCAGGCGCTCAAGGCGGTATTGTTGCGGAAGGTAGAGATATGGGTTCAGTAGTTTTTCCGCACGCAGATTATAAATTTTATCTTAATGCCAAATTAGAAGAAAGAATAAAAAGAAGGTACGAAGAACTTTTGGCCAAAGATGCTTCGGTTGAATATAAATCGATTCAAAAAGATATGCTAGCCAGGGATAAGCAGGATAAACAACGGGAACTGGCTCCCCTTAAAGTACCTGATGACGCGATAATAATTGATTCGGATAATTTGTCTGTAGAGGAAGTTGTGAAAAAAATTATCTTTTATATTTCAGGAAAATAAGTTGAAAATGATTCTTAAATACATATATATTTGATTTATGTTGCTATTTAAACTTCAGTGTGCTAAATTTTAAAAGTTATATAGTTTCATAAAAATTAGGGGGTATTAGTTTTATGGTTAACAATAACAACGCAAACTTAACAAAAGAAAAGGAGGTTGACGCGGGATCTTTAGCCAAGAATCAATCATCTAAAAACAAAGAAGACGCCATGGACTTTAAAGAGCTTTTCGAACAAAGCCTTAATCAATTGCAATATGGCGATATTGCCAAAGGTAAAGTCGTGCAGATCAAAGACGATAGGGTGATGGTTGATGTTGGCTGGAAGACAGAAGGTTATATTCCCGCTGGTGAGATTAAAGACGCTAAAGGAAATATCAATATTTCCATTGGCGATGAAATAGAAGTTTTTATTGATAAAAGAGATTCGGAAGGCACCCTGGTTTTATCAAGAGACAAAGCTTCTAAATTAAAAATTTGGGATGAAATTAAAAACGCTTGTGAAAATAATATACTGGTCGAAGGTGTTGTTGTCGAAAAAGTAAAGGGAGGCCTTTCCGTTGATATCGGTATTATCGCTTTCCTGCCCGGTTCTCAGGTCGATATTCGTCCGGTTAAAGATTTAGACAAATTCGTCGGCAAAACCTTGGATTTCAACGTGATAAAATATGACCGGAAGCGCAACAATGTAGTTTTGTCGCGCCATTCGATTGTTGCTTTAGAAAGAGAAGCGGAAAAGAAAGATATTTTAAAATCTATTCAGGAAGGCAACATTGTAGAAGGCGTGATTAAAAATATCACTGATTACGGTATTTTTGTTGATTTGGGTGGCATTGATGGTCTGCTTCATGTTACGGATATTTCCTGGGGCAGAATTGCCAAGCCTGCGGAAAATTTCCATAAGGGTGAAAAAATTAAGACCAAAGTTCTTTCCTTTGACGCTGAGAAAGAGAGGGTTTCTTTGGGTCTCAAACAGTTAATTGATAATCCGTGGGAAAAAATCATAGAAAAATATCCGGTCGGTTCGATTGTCGAAGGCAAGGTCGTAAATTTGACTGACTATGGTGTTTTTGTGGAATTGGAGCCGGGAGTTGAGGGGTTGGTACATATATCGGAAATGTACTGGACAAGGGAAATTAAGCATCCGTCGAAAGTATTGAATATAGATGAAACAATCAAAGTTATGGTTTTGGAAGTAAATCCGGAAACCAAGCGGGTTTCTTTAAGCTTAAAACAAACAACATCAAATCCCTGGGAAAAATTAAAAGAAAAATATCCGGTCGGAACAGTTGTTAAAGGTGTTGTCAGGAATATCACTAATTTCGGAGTTTTTGTAGGAATTGAAGAAAAAATTGACGGATTAATCCATGTATCCGATATTTCATGGAAGCATAGAGTAACCCATCCCTCTGAATATTTTAAAAAAGGACAGGAAGTTGAGGCGGTAGTGTTAAATGTGGATGTAGAAAACGAAAAATTTTCTCTGGGTATAAAACAGATTGAAAAAAATCCCTGGGATGATTTATCGCAAAAATATGCACCCGGCAGTGTTGTAACGGGCAAAATAACGAACTTTACAGATTTTGGAATTTTTATGGAAATTGAAGAAGGTATCGAAGGACTTGTCCATATTTCCGAAATAAGCCAAAAGCGCGTAAAGACTTCTTCGGAGCTTTATTCTATAGGAGACACTGTATCGGCCGTAGTCAAAAGTATTGACCCTAAATCAAAGAAAATCAGATTGAGTATAAAAGAACTGGAAGCTCCGGCGCCAACCCCGACATCCAATCAGTATATTAACAACACGGAAAATATAGGATCCAATCTTAGTCATGCGTTGGCGGAAGTAAAAATTAACAGTCCACAAAAAGGTGAATAAAAGCATGAGAAAACATCCCGTAATTTTTGGCATGTTAATACTTCTGGCTCTGGGGATTTCGTTTTACTTTTTTTTCTATAAGGTCGGCTTGCACTCGGGTAAAAATACAAGTTTTTCCCTAAATGACAAAATTGGAGTTGTTTCTGTCGAAGGTGTAATTGCTGATTCCCAGGTAATAACCGAGCAATTAGATGAGTTCGGCAAGGATGATTCGATTATTGCCGTTATCTTGCGCGTGGATTCGCCAGGCGGAGGTGTAGCCGCTTCTCAAGAAATTTACGATGCCGTGATTGAGCTCAAGAAAAAGAAGAGGGTTGTCGTCTCCATGGGTTCAGTTGCCGCTTCCGGCGGCTTGCTTGTGGCTTGTGCTGCAGATAAAATTGTCGCAAATCCCGGAACCATTACAGGCAGCATTTCGGCAATTATGCAGTTTGCCAATGTCGAAGAATTGATGAAGAAAATCGGATTGAAATCTTCAGTAGTAAAAAGCGGACAATATAAAGATATTGGCACGCCATTAAGAGATATGACTCCTGAAGAGAAAGTAATTATTCAGGATCTGGTAGATGATATCTACAATCAGTTTGTCGACGTGATCGTGAAAGAAAGGAAGCTTCCCCGGGAAAAGGTTGTCGCGATTGCTGATGGTCGTGTATTTTCCGGACGTAAGGCGAAAGAACTTGGGTTGGTTGATTATCTTGGCGACATGTCATCTGCTGCCAAACTGGCGAGTAAATTAGCGGGAAAAGACGGTAAATATGATCTGGTTTACCCCAGCAAAAAGCGAACATCTATTTTTGATTATCTATTGGAAAGCACGGCTAGCCAAATAAGCAATTCCCTCAAAGAAAAAATGGGAAGTTTCAGTGGATTAAGTTATCTGTATTATCCTGTCAGGTAAAAGGTAAAAACAATTATGACCAAAAACGATTTAATTAAAAAATTACAGGAAGAATTGGAATCTTATTCCCTTCAGGATGTAACTTATGCCGTAAACATAATACTTGATTCGATGATTAATGCGATAAAGCGCGGAGAACGTATTGAACTGAGGGGGTTTGGCAGTTTTGTAGTCAGAGAAAGAAAACCACGTCTGGGGCGAAATCCCAAATCCGGTGCCGAAGTAAAATTGAAAGAAAGAAAAGTGCCATTTTTTAAAACCGGTAAAGAATTGCGATTAATGGTAGATAATAAGAAATGACTTATCAAACAATAATCATTGAAAAGAAAAACGGATACGCTGTAGTTAAATTAAACCGTCCTCATGAAATGAACGCGATTTCCAAAGAGATGCGGCAGGAATTATATACTGTTTTTGTTGATTTGGAGATTGATCCGGAAGTTAAAGCAATAATTATTACCGGCGGAGAATATGTTTTTTCGGCCGGCATGGATATCAAAGAAATGTCTACACTGCCTAATGAGGAAGGTGATGAATTTCTTAAATCAATGATGAAATATTTGAAAAAAATTTATTCCTGCAAAAAACCGGTAATTGCTGCTGTAGGCGGTATTGCTTTAGGCGGCGGTTTTAATCTGGTTACTATTTGTGATCTTGTCGTTGCCTCCGAAAGCGCGATCTTTTGTCATCCCGAGTTAAAATTTGGATTCAATCCTTTTTTTTATCCATTGAGTCAAATTGTCGGTATAACCAAGGCCAAAGAAATAGTAATGCTGGGAGAACCTATAGGAGCTAATGAAGCCTTGAAAATCGGGTTAGTCAATAAAGTTGAGTCACCGGAGAAGTTTATGCAAGTGGCGGAAAATATGGCCCAGACATTAGCGAAACGTTCGGCTAAAGCTTTTGAAGAATTAAAAAATATTTGTTCTATTGTGCCGCGTATGGATAAAATGGCCGCACTGGATATAGAATCGTCAATATGCGCGTTGCTTTTTGCCCGTGATGAACGCAAAATTCAAATGAACGAAATGTTGACTGAAAAATCCCGCAAGAAGCATGGATGAATAACACCTTATTAAAAAATGAAGTGTTCTTAAATTTGTAAGTTAAAACTAAAGATTATCCCGATCATTTCCCTGTACTGCAAAATCTTTAAGCTGGTCTCTTCTCTTTTTATGCTGGAGCTTTTTTAGGGCTTTAGCTTCAATCTGCCGGATTCTTTCACGGGTAACACCCATCATATCGCCTACCTCTTCCAGGGTGAATGGCCCGTAGTTGCAGGCGACCCATGTACAATTTAAAAAGGATTCATTTTTTAAACGCCATTCACAGGTACTGTCAGTGCATATCTCGCTAATTAAAGTCATCTTTTTCTTGCAGGTATATAAATTAATCATGGAGAAAACTCCTTATTTTTAAGGTTTACTTGAATATAATAATTTGTTTGAGGAAATCAAGTGGAAATATTAAAAACATTCCTGTCCTGAACATATAGAAAATAATAAGAAAAAACTGCCGCGGTTCAGAAACCGCTCTTTTCCTTAGGTCTTCTTTCCGGAACGTATTGATGTTCAATTGCGCCTTCATTCCATTGTGGAGAAACATACAAATTGCAGTAACAACTTCCGTATTCTTTGACATCTTCCGGCCGGTATTGGCAGGGGCAGATAATATCGGCATCCTTTTCGCGATTGCCGGCAGCCAATCGGCAGGGACAGGACATGTAGCCGTAGCGTTCCTTGTTGATTAAAAGATCGCCCAAAATTGTCAGAACCCATTCCTTGTCTTTATTTAAAAAATAGCCTTTGGGTTCCTGAACCTTTTTCAACATTTCATAGAGTTCGGCGGGAAGCATTAAAGACCTAACGCCTCCTTAATATCGTTTTCGCGGAAGCCTATAATTATAGTATCGCCAATGATAATGGTCGGAAAAGAACGCTGGGGATTGTATTGTTGCACTTCTTCTAAAATTTTCTGCCTGTCATCGCCTTGAAGCAAATCAACGTCAACATAATCGAAAGCAATGCCGTTATCGTGCAGGAATTTCTTTGTTGCTTTGCAATGACTGCACGTGCTCAATGTATACATTTTAATTTTAGCGGCCATTTTCTACTCCTAAATTTTTAGTGTGTTTAATTTAACTGGATTTTATAAAAATGGCAAATGGTTATTTTGAACGTGCTGCTCAGCCGCCGGCTTAGCCGGACGGCTGAAGTAGCTGGTTGGACGGCGGCCAAACCACTATAAGTTACCCACGCCATGGAAAAGCGTTACAACGTGAGAAGTGTGGGAGCTTAGACCAAGATGGCGATGTGCCACATCAATGTGGGGACGCCACTCGACTTCAGATTCTGGCCCTTGCATATCCGTGTCTCCGAAAAAGTAGAGAAAGACCATCCAAGCATCGACGCCATGCTCGCGAAGCATACATAGATGTGCGAGGCGATTCGCGTACTGATAATACCCACAAAGCCAATCTGCATCTGCCTTTGCTCCGAGTTGAGTCTTCGCATGGTCTAATGAGCTAGTTATGATCCGCTTTGAAGCGATACCGGCTTGGCAGGTGGACGACATCTCATTGCTATGTGCCTTAGCCTCAAATAGGAAGACGCGACCTGTCTCATCCTTCGCTAGCGCATCCCACTGAGGACCACGACGAGGCCAGAACTTTTTCAGAACGGGTGAAAGGTGAACTTGCCCAATTTTTTTCAGCCACTGCACATCCCGATATTCGGCCCATTTGTCTTCACGCAGAGGAGAAAGCCAGTCGATATGCCGACCATTTGAGAGTGCTCCCGTTACTCGCAATGCATCATCTAGAGAGGACGAATGGTATTCAACTAGACGCTGAATCCACTTAAGGCTACCTCGTTTGCCTTCTGGTTGTTCTATCCGCATGAAATATCCTCTCTCAAGCCGCCGAACATTGTTTATATGGATCGGTGTTAATATTGCAAACGCCGACAACACTGTCGGCATAACATTCCTTAATAAAAACTATATTTATAGGTCTTGTAAATTAGTATTAAAGAATAATCAACCAGTTTTCTGTTTATTCAATAGGGATATTATATGGATCGGCATAATATTCCAAATTGAGCAGCTTATATTTAGAAATTTACCACAATTTCATCATAACTTTTTCTCCATTTCGGCGGAAGAAGAGTTTTGCTCTTATCGAAATAGCCGATTGCCAGTAAAAGAGGAATCCAGTATTGATCGGGTATATTAAAAGCCTTCCTTACGCCTTCAATATCAAATCCGTCCATCGGATGTGAATCGAGTCCGGCATCTTTTGCGGCAAGCATCAGCGACATGGCGAAAAATCCGGCGTTCTTGCAGGCAAAGGCCATTTTTCGATCAGAGTTGGTTCCGTAAAGAGATGCTGTAGCGCCGGTAAACCAGTCGTACTGTTCCTGCGTCATAATGCCCGCTTTAACCGATTCAGCAAAATCTTTCTCAAAACCGGCGTTGCCTTTTTTCCAGCTTTCCGTATCGCCCAGAACAATCAGGACAACCGGCGCTTCAGTTATCTTGGGTTGATTCCAGGCCACTTTTTTTAGAATTTCTTTTTTTGCTTTATCTTTGACAACAATTACTTGCCACGGCTGAAGATTAAACCCCGAAGGCGCAAGCGAAGCGGTTTCTATTATTTCCTTTAGCTGTGCGTCGGTTATGTCTTTTATTGGATCAAAAAAATTAACGGCTCGTCTTTGTTTCATTGCTTCTTTGAATTCCATAATACACCTCCAAATATTGCGTTATACCAAGTTGCATTCTTTGGCCAACTTTGTTGGCTGCGTCGTCGGCTTCCTCGACGTATAACCTGAAGGTCACATGTCGGTAATACGACTGCGGAGCCTCCTCCTTGCCGCCGCGTTATCCTTTGAATGCACCTTGATATTTGTTCAACGAAACTATAATTATTACCAGTTAAAAGTCTTCTTATTTTTTTATCCTTCGTGCCCGCGTGTTAGATAAAAAGTAGCCAGATCGAAGAAAATGGTCATTCTTCTTTGCAGTTCAAAGGTCATATAAAGCTCAAGATTTTTCTGCAAGGCGTCCTGTGCCAGCGCGAAAGTCCAGATGTGTTTGCGGATAAGGCTAAGCGCGCTCAATGTTCCGCTGATTTTAAAGCCGGTTCTTTTCCTTTCCCTGCCCAGGTTGGTATAAAAATTCTTAATCCTGCCGACATCGTGCAAACCTCCCAGCCAGAGAGTTAACTGGGAAAGAATCATGTCGCATATATTATACAAAACCGCTCTTTCAACCTTGTGGTATTCAACCGTGGAAGGATTTACCGCGACATCTTCCAGCCATTGCTCGATAATCTTTTCTTTATTTTTGATAATTATATTGACCAGACGGCGCGTTAGGGAATTTTTCGCGACAGCGGGTGGAAGAATTTTTTTATCCGCGTGTTCAATAGAATCAAATATTGCCCAGTAATCTTTTCTGCTTTTAATGTAGGCGTCCAGAGCTCTTTTATTGGAACGGAAAGCGAGCGGTGGCAATTTGTTTACGGGCCAGAAACGGGCCTGCGAGCAATCATCACCGGCACAAAGTTTTCCGCCGCTTTGTTCCACAACAAAAGTCAAAAAAAGCAGATCGCCGTAAAAGCGGCTCTTGTAGGAATCAACATCCAGTAGTTTTACAATTTTACCCTTGATACCTGTCTCTTCTTCCAGTTCGCGCAAGGCGGCCTCTTCTATGCTTTCACCGGCTTCGGCAAATCCTGACGGCAGGCACCATAATCCTCTGGAAGGAGCTCTGCCGCGTTTAACTAAGAGTATCCGGCGTGAAGATTCGATGATCGTGGAAACCACAGGTAGAGGATTTTCATAAAAATAAGAATTACAACAGGGGCAGAAATCCCTCAAGACACCATCTTCGCTTTTTTTTGTAATTTCTCCTCCACAGTAAAGGCAATGCTTGCGGTGTTTTTTCATTATATTTCCTTTGGAATAAAGGGTTGAGAGCAAATAAAAATTTTATCATCCTTGCACATGGTGACTAAATTTTTCTTCATTGCCGAATCCTGCAACTCTCTCATAAGCTGATTAATGATGGTTTTATTATGGGTGTCGGTTCCCGTCAGGAAAAAAGATTTTTTAAACTGGAAGTAATCTAAAAAACGATCAATTTCCTGCGGCTGAAAAACCAGAGTATTTTTAAAATCAATTGCCAAAATCCTGCCGAAAAACGGACGAAGAAGAGTTTCACCGTTTTCAGCGGAAAATTGTTCAAAAATGAGTTCTATCGGCAGGGATTGTTTGTCTTCTAGTGAATTATTCTGCTTCAAGATTTTTTTGACAATGCCGACCATCTCTCGCATATCGGCCTGGGAATGGGTAATGGTGATAAAAAGCCCTTCTTTTTTCAGAATGCGGGCAATCTCCGGAATCATATCGGCAAAAAAGTATAAAGCATAACTGCAGATAACCAGATCAAAGGAATCGGCTGGATATTTTTTTATCTTATCAATGCCGGAAGAGGAAAAAAAACCTGAATATCCGGCGCGCCGGCAGGCTTCGAGAAAGAAAGGTTTATATTCGGGGATAATATCAATTCCGGTGATTTTTGCTTCCGGATGCAGTTTGTCTTTGAGAGCTTCGGTAAAAGCGCCGAAAGCGCATCCTAATTCCAAAACATTTTGGCAGTTCGACAGGTCAGCTTGGTTCAGTGCTGTTTTTCTGATGTCATCTTTATTGGTGGAAAACCGGCGGATTAATTGCGCGATAGCCAGATGCTTTTGCACATCACGGAACACCTTGCGAATCTTTTTTTTATCCAGAACTTCTGCCATAGTAATGACCAAATTTCCCGTACTTAAATAAAAGATTGAAGTATTTTTTACGCTGTTTATACTGCGAGATCAAGTAATAAATCTCAAACCAGTCCCGCAAATCACCTGACTCCAGCCGGGGGATTTGCGGGAGGTCGCGTTATTGGGAGCCTCCGGCTCCTGCCGGAGGGGGCTCCACTCTTTTTTTCCCGTCAGCAAGTTGAGCAAGTCCCTGATGGTCTAAAATATGTATATGGTGTGGAGTGGTCTTAATTAATTTGTCCTTTCCCATCCGACTCAGAATTCGGGAGAGTGTTTCGGGAATCGTTCCCAGGAGGCTTGCCAATTGATTTTTGGAGATGTCTAACTCCAGGATGTCAGCTCCCGCGCTACTATCGCTCAGGTATAGAAGGTAGGCGGCCAATCTTCCCGGAACTTCTTTTAAGGAAAGATCTTCCACCAGGGAAGCCAGCTTGCGGAGACGTCGTGAAAGAAACGCCAGCATATTTAAAGCAAGGGATGGGTTTTTACTGATCAGATCGACAAACGCCTGACGGGGAAATAAAAGCACCTTTGTTTCGACAAGCGATTGCGCGGAAGCAGGATAATTTTCTCCCGCAAAAACGGCTGCTTCGCCAAAGGGTTCTTGATTCTCCATGATGTGGAGAATTTGTTCCTTACCTTCGGCGGATAATTTAAATATCTTTACTCTTCCGAATAGAATAATGTAAAATCCAATTCCCTCATCACCTTCGGCAAAGATTGTTTGACCCCGCTTAAAAGTCTTCTGGAGGGCAATAGCAGCGAGATTTTCATGTTGATTCAGTGGCAGTCCGGTAAATAAAGGAATTGCCGCAATCTTATTTATTAGTTCCATATAAAAGAAATATCACTTATGGTTGACTTAAGTCAAGGCCAAGCGGTGGAAAATATTTAATAGTGGACACAAATTAAAATCAAAATCAGTCAATATATAGAGAAGGAGAGGCAAAGATTATGGAAAATGAAGCAATGTTTTGTTACCAATGCGAGCAGACAGCAAAGGGTGAAGGCTGCAATAAAATGGGAGTATGCGGAAAAAGTCCCGAAGTTGCCGCTCTTCAGGACGTTCTTGTTTACGCGCTGACGGGCTTATCTATTGTTGCTGTTGAAGGCCGTAAGGCAGGCATTGTCGACCAGGAGATAAATGTGTTCACAGCAAAAGCTTTATTTTCAACTTTGACCAATGTCAATTTTGATTCTGAGCGTATTATTGAACTGATTAAAAAATGCGTGAATCTGAGGGAAAGTCTTAAAGATAAGATCAAAAAAGCCGGAGGAAAACTGGATGAACAAAACAGAGTGGTTACCTTTCAGCCGGAATTATCTACGGAGGGCCTGATTAAACAGGCCAAAAGTGTCGGTCTGAAAGCCGATACATCTATCAATCCTGATATTTTGTCTTTGAAACATATTCTGCTTTTCGGAATAAAGGGTGTAGCCGCCTATGCCGATCATGCTCAGATTCTGGGACAAGAAGATGATAAAGTATATGCTTTTATTCATGAGGCTCTGGCTTCAACTTTGCGCACGGACTTAGATCTGAATGCTTGGGTTGGTCTGGTTCTTAAGTGTGGCGAGATCAATTTACGAACAATGGAACTACTCGATGCCGGCAATACTACTGCATTCGGTCACCCGGTGCCGACAAAAGTTCCGCTGGGCGCGAAAAAAGGCAAAGCTTTCTTGATCTCTGGTCATGATCTCAAAGACCTGAGTGAACTTTTAAAACAGACAGAAGGCAAAGGTATTAATGTTTATACGCACGGTGAAATGCTTCCCGCACATGGCTATCCTGAATTGAAAAAATATGATCATTTTTATGGCCACTACGGGACAGCCTGGCAGAATCAGGCTAAGGAATTTGCAGAATTTCCCGGTGCGATATTAATGACCACCAACTGTATCCAACGCCCTCGAGATTCTTATCAGGCCAACATTTTCACCTGCGGTCTGGTTGGCTGGCCGGGAATTAATCACATAGCTGATGGAAACTTTGAGCCCTTGATTAAAAAAGCTTTAGAATTGCCCGGGTTTGAGGCTGATATGGAAGGGAGTTCAGTAATGGTCGGGTTTGCCCGGAATGCTGTGTTGGGTGTGGCTGATAAGGTGATCGAGGCGATTAAAGGCAAGGCTATCCGCCATTTCTTCCTGGTTGCCGGCTGTGATGGTGCAAAACCAGGTAGAAATTACTATACCGAGTTTGTGGAAAAAGCGCCGAAAGACACAATAATTATGACTCTGGCCTGCGGCAAGTTTCGCTTCTTTGATAAAGAACTGGGAGATATTGGAGGAATTCCGCGCCTGTTGGATATCGGGCAGTGTAATGATGCTTATTCGGCAATCCAGATCGCTTTGGCTTTATCCAAGGCTTTCAATGTTGGAGTCAATGATTTGCCACTTTCGATGATTCTTTCCTGGTATGAACAAAAGGCCGTTGCCATCTTGCTGACATTGCTTCACCTGGGGATCAAAGATATTCGCCTGGGACCAAGCTTGCCGGCCTTTATAACGCCCAATGTTCTGGATGTACTGGTGAAAAATTTTGCGATCAAGCCGATCACAACGCCGGATGAGGATTTAAAAACGATATTGGGCTAAGAAGATATTAGGCAACTTAATCACGGGTATGAACCTCAAAGCAAGCTTTGGAAACGTTTCGCAGCAGGCTGCTGGGTATTATACCCCTGCTTATACGGGATAATTCGACTAACAAACTTCTATTCGCTTCGCTTTTTGAAGTTTGAGTCTCATTACCCTCCGCTTCGCGGGATTGTTCTCAGCAATCAATCTTTTCTACAGCCATAATTTTGGCTACTCTTCTTATATGCCGGTCTCCGGCAAATTTTGTCTCCATAAATTTTTCGATCATTTTGATAACCGGCACGGAATATTTTACCCTGCCGCCAAAAGCAATAAAATTAGCGTCATTGTGCGCTTTGGCCATCTCGGCGGTAAAGAGGTCATGAACCAAGGCACACCGGATACCTTTGATTTTATTTGAGGTTATGGACATTCCAATTCCTGTGCCGCAAAGCAGAATGCCGAAATCATACCCGCCTTTTTTAAATTCGGTGCAGGCAATTACGGCGATATCGGGATAATCTACAGAATCATCACTATTTACCCCCAGATCTTTTATCTCGCAATTATTTGTTTTTAAAAAGGATATAATTTTACTTTTTAAAGTTACAGCACCATGATCGGAAGCAATAATAATATTTTTCATTAGTAATTTCCCCTAAAGAGATTTTTCTAAATTTCTCAACTCTTATTTTTACGAGATTTCAGAATAAGTCAATAAAAAAACTTTGCTTCGCAAGCATATTTGCGTTAAAAAGTTCCATGCAGCAATTATTGACGAAGTATTTTAATTATCTTTTGATTGAACGCGGTGTGGCTCAAAACACATTGGAATCCTATGGCCGTGATTTGCGCCGGTTTATTTTCTTTATTGAGGAGAGTAAGAAAATAGCGGATATAAAGGAAGTGACACCGGAGGTTATTGTTGAATATCTGACGCGGATTAAAAACGAAGGATTAGCGGCGAATTCCATGAACCGGTCGCTTGCCGCTTTGAGAGGATTTTATAAATATCTGCTTCGCGAAAAAATAATTATAGAGACACCGCTGGCCAACATTGAACTGGCGAAAGTCTGGATGAAACTGCCCGATACAATCAGTAAGGAAGAAATGAACGCTATTTTAGCCCAGCCGGGAACTCAGACGGTTGCTGCTATACGCAATACTGCCATGCTGGAGCTTTTGTACGCGACAGGAATCCGTGTTTCGGAATTGATTAATTTGACGATGAATAGCGTTAACTGGCAGGTAGGCTTTTTGATTGTCATGGGGAAGGGCAGCAAAGAAAGGATTGTTCCGATCGGCAAAATAGCTTACGATTGCACCAGGCATTATGTTGATGAGGCCAGACCGCAGTTAATGCAAAAAAAAAGCACGGATGTGTTATTTTTAAACCGCTTTGGAGGAAAATTTACCAGACAGGGCTTCTGGAAAATAGTTGTCGGTTACGCCCGGAAAACCGGACTGCATAAGAAGGTTTACCCACACACGTTTCGCCATTCTTTTGCTTCTCATCTTTTGGAAGGCGGCGCCGATTTGCGAACAGTGCAGGTAATGCTGGGGCATTCTGATATTTCGACAACGCAAATTTACACGCATATAACGCGGGAGAGATTAAAAGAGGTTCATCAAAAATATCATCCACGGGGCTGATTTTGGCGATTTGTCCGTGAATCAGAAAATTATAAATAATTAAATATTGAGATTTAAATGATTAATCGACGCGTAAATAACGAAGAACGAAACAAGAAAATATCGTTTCCAATGATGAAAATATTGATTACATTTATTTTAATTATAATAATTTTCCTTTTTTTATATTTTTTCTATCCCCAATCTTTCCGTTCATTTGCTTTCCAAGCATCAAGGGTAAAAAATACTTTTTCCTATTACATGTTTCAGGACAGACCTCAATTCTATTATTTAGAAATGGAAAAAAACGGCAAGGATATCCGTATTGGCAAGGATGAATATCTGGAGGTGACTTACCGGGATGAATTTATGGTTAAAGCGGTGGCCAGTGATGACCTGAGGGGCAAAGACACAACTGTAAAAGTTGAGGGCTTGAGCAAGGGTAATAACGATATGGGCGTTTTATTCCGGGGGATAGATCTCGTCAATAAAATAATTAAAAGTGGAATTGCAATTGATAAATCCGGCGTTGTGTCCGCTTACAAAATTATCATAAATTATCGTGGTGAAATGATAGCTGCTATTTTGCTTAAAGTCGTAATCACGCCTCAGGACTGGTTCAGGTTCGCGAAAGATTCTTCGAATGTTAAAGAACAGATTGAATATTTGAAAAAAGCAATAAGTATGAATAAGAATGATATCAGTGTGCGCGAGATTCTTGCCGGTGTTTATTTGCGGCAGGGCAGGTTGGATGATGCCATCAGCCAATATAAAAATGTAGTGAAGCTTAAACCCGATGATACCGCAGCGCTGGGAGAATTAGCTAAATGCTATATCAAGAAAAAGGAATTTGACGATACGATCAAGATAGCGAGGAGGATTATAAAAATCAACCCGAAGGACGCGCAGGCATATGTCGTATTAGGTCTTTCTCTGTCGGAGAAAGGATTATGGGATCAGGCTATACAAAATTACCGTGAGGCTATACGAATTGAACCTGGGAATTATCCTGTTAGATTCAAATTGGCTGAAGCCTGCCGAAAGAACAATATGATGAACTCAGCGATTGATGAATACAAATATATAGCTGAGCGTTCAAAAGAGCCGGAACCGGCACTGCTTGCACTTGGTGATATTTATCTGAAACTCAAAAAATACGATGCCGCCGTTAAATCCTATCAAGAAGTGATAAAAAAACAGCCGCGAATGGCTGTTGCCTATGCCAACCTTGCCTCCGCGTATGCCGAACTGGACAAATGGCCCGAAGAGCTGGATAATTTGAAAAAAGCGATCTCGTTAAGTCCTAATGAACCGGCGATACGCTTTAATCTGGGCGCGGCTTATGAAAGAAAAAAAATGGACCCGGAAGCGATCAAAGAATACAAGAATATTTTGAAAATTAATCCTGAAGATGCCTATGCTCTGGAGCGTTTCGCTTATCTGGCGCTTAAAAATAAGAAATTTGCTCAAGCCATAAAATATTACGAAAAATTAGCAGCAAAATCCTCTAAAAATTATTCGATTTTTGCTAATTTAGGTTTTGCCTATGGCGAACTGAAAGAATATGCCGCGTCGGCTGAAAATTATGAAAGAGCGATTAAATACGGTGCTACAAACTCCACTATGCATTATAATCTGGCGTACACATACGATAAGCTGGGAAAGGAAAATAAAGCGATTGCCGAATATGAAAAAATATCTGTGCCGACAAAAGAAGTGCTAAGTATTCTCGCTCATTTCTACCTGAAAGAAAAAAAATGTGCGGCGGCGGTTAAGTATTACAAAAAAATAGTTGAACTGGAACCAAAAAAAGCTGGGTCTTATGAGAGTTTGGGATATGCTTATGCCGCCTGTAATGACGGGGATAAGGCAATTAAAAATTACCTGATTGCGTTAAGATACGACCGCGAGGATGATGAGCTTTACACTAATTTGGGAGAAGCTTATGAGAAAAAAGGACTTTATCCGGAGGCGCTGAAAGCATACACTCATGCTTATGGGCTTAATCCCGAATCGTTGAGGGCCGCTCAAAAGATACCAAAACTAAAAATAAAACTTTTGCAGGAAAAAGCTCAAAAAAATAGGAGTGAAGAATAATGAAGCAAATTAAAATAAGCGATTTTGTCATTGGAGATAATAAAAAATTTATTCTGATTGCCGGCCCGTGTGTTCTGGAAAATGAGGAATCGGCGATGAATACGGCTCGCTATCTGCAGAAACTCACAGCAAAATTAAGAATCCCTTTTATCTTTAAGGCTTCTTATGACAAAGCCAACAGAACTTCGATCAAATCCTATCGCGGCCCAGGAGCGAAAAAAGGATTGGCAATGTTAAAAAGAGTCAAAGAGAAGTTAGGCATACCGTTGCTCTCCGATGTTCATCGTTTCGAGGAAATCGCCGCCGCCGCGCAAATATTGGATGTTGTGCAGGTGCCGGCTTTTCTCTGCCGTCAGACTGATTTTGTTACTGAAATTGCAAAAAAGGCCCGCGTTATCAATATCAAGAAAGGGCAGTTTCTGGCGCCGTGGGATGTGGCCAACATAATAGAAAAGGCAAAGGCGATCGGAAATGAGAATATAATGATTACCGAACGGGGAGCATCGTTTGGCTACAACAATCTTGTCTTTGATGTTCGTTCTTTGCCCATCATCAGGGATATGGGATATCCAGTAATATTTGATGCCACACACGCGGTGCAATTACCTGGTGGCGAAGGAACGTCATCAAGCGGCGAGCGGAATATGGTAAAGTATCTGGCACGGGCGGCAGTAGCCGCAGGCGTAGACGGCATATTCCTGGAAGTGCACAAAGACCCGGAAAAAGCGCTTTGCGACGGCGCCAATTCTCTATATCTGAACGAGATGGAAGAACTGCTAATTACACTGAAGAGGATCGACAGCTTGGTAAAAAACAGTCTTGCTAAATAAAGGAAACTGTGAAAATTCAAAGGGATCAAAAAAACTGGTATGGTGTTCCCATAATCCCCAGAATCGTGCACCATAATATAATTATATTATGAGTTTTTCAGGGATGACGTAATTAAAAAACAAGCGATGAAAATTGCTCGCATTTTTTTTTAACTGATGATATCTATTTAATTATGAAGACTGAAACGCGATTATTTCTAGACAAACAAAGCCGTTCTACCGAAGCCATACAAGCCGCTATTGCCGATAATTGTCGTTTTGATGAGCGCATTGCACGCATGCGTTGGTCTAAATTTGAAGACAACTTACCAAAAAATCCAGACTGGACAGATTGGGGAGAAGCGTATTATCTAAATTATCAGAACAGGATTACAGTACCCCGCACCAGCATCCCCGACAGTTTTCTTGAGATTAATAAAACCGCCTGGCTTCAAGGCATAGCTACTAATCGCTCCGTGGTACGTTTGGAACATATAACAGATTTGCTAAGCAGAGAAAATTTGTCTTTTGACGAATTACAAAACATGCTTGACAGCAAGGGCAATGCATATAATGAAGCAAAATTAAAGACAATTATAGAAAATTGGAACCTGGAGCGTGATAATCGCCCCATGTTTGCCGCGTTTTATGATGAAGTTAAAGAAGAAGCCGATCACGCCGATTGGCAACATCGACTGCGTGACCGCTTAGGACTAGGACATTACGGCTCGCACAAACCCGTAACCATCCCCGTTGCCCTAATGTGCTATTCTATGACTGAAGTTAAACAGGGTAAAATCCCGAGTGCCTTTGCCTTGCCCACCGTACTCGATGGCGGTATGCATGAATTCTTCTTTCCTGTACCAAAATCATATCCATACGGCGCAACTTTGCATCTTGAGCCTAATCAAGCTAACATTCTGACTGCGGAAATTCTGCACTACCGTATTGACTACAAACTTAATCATTTGCGGAAAATAGGGCTGATAACACGTCCACACAATGTAAAGAATGAAGATTTGCGAGAAGCGCGTGATTTACACCTCTTAGCCTTACAAGAAGAAACAGTCCGAAAAGACTTTGGTGAATTTATGGTGGGACGCTGATGGAACAATGGTATGATTTTTTTCTACGTGACCCACAGCAAGCGGTAGCTGATTTATTCGGTGGTAGGGCCGGTTTAGGTTCGAGTTTGCGTCTGGATATTCCAGAATTGTTATATCAAGAATTTCCAGATATGCCCGAATATGCCGAGCCACGTCAAGTGCTCGATAACGCCCTGTGGCACTGGCTATCAACTATGCACCGCGACTATGCGGCACAGGTAGAACGCCTGCAGTATGGTGTATACAGCAAACGTCTTTGTGATGCGCTGATTAGCGTGCATTTATTGGATTTACCGAACACCAATTATCACTTGCGCAAAAACCTGACCAATTGGCTCAATTGGCTCACCCCGTTACGCTTGGCGTCCGAACGCGATCCCGCTTTGGAATGCTGGAGAGTACTGACACGTCGGCAAGCAGATAATGCCAGCCCTGCGCCCTGGTTGCAACTGGCGACCGACTCACGCTTGGAATATTTCAGTGTTGCCATGGTCGGTTTACAACGACTGCCTAATAACCATAATGCACAACGCAATCAGCAAATGCAGCTCTTAGCTTTGTTACAGCACGTATCTCTTTTTTCTGATAGCAATCAAGCTTACAAGTTTTTTAACCAACAGTATGCCGCCTTGCAAGCCATCTATCCCGCCGCCCCTGATCATTGGCAGAACCTTTTGATAACGGTCACTGAAGGTTTTAAACACAAGGCCCAAAGCAGCGTTGCCGAAGAATTGCTGGAAAAACTACGCCAGCCCAGTAAACCGCAGCGTCGACAACGTAAAACTTCCCCCGTTGCTATTCAGCCAGCCGATGAAACGGAATATGTTGCCTTACTTAAAGACATTGAAAATTTGCGACGGACTGCCGAAGCTTTAGCGGAACGAGTATTTAGTTTATTGAATAAAAATTACGCATATGCCCAAGCCACTGGTGACAGTTATGATTTTGTGCATTCACTAAGTCAACTTAGCACAAATCTATTAAAGCGGCATAAACTTTCAGCTTCTGCCTTGAATCGCCTGCAAATCATGATTGAACGCGGCTTATTTCTGGAGCCTATGAATCCGTATATGTGGATGTTATGGAAAGACTACTTAACCATTTCGAGACATAGCGAAGCACAGGAGTGGGTGCTACGCGAGGCAGTACGATTATTTCCTGACAATGAACCGTGTCGAGTAGAACTGGCGCGGCTTTTATCGCGGCAAGGCAATGACAAGGAAGCCGAACGCTGGTTGCGGGAAGCCGCTGAACGTAATCCTGACAATGAACCGTGTCGAGTAGAACTGGCGCGGCTTTTATCGCGGCAAGGCAATGACAAGGAAGCCGAACGCTGGTTGCGGGAAGCCGCTGAACGTAATCCTAACCGTGAACCGTGTCGCGTGGAACTGGCGCGGCTTTTATCGCGGCAAGGCAATGACAAGGAAGCCGAACGTTGGTTGCGGGAAGCCGCTGAACGTAATCCTAACCGTGAACCATGTCGCGTAGAACTGGCGCGGCTTTTATCGCGGCAAGGCAATGACAAGGAAGCCGAACGTTGGTTGCGGGAAGCCGCTGACCGTAATCCTAACCATGAACCGTCTCGAGTGGTATTAGCCCATTTGTTGGTAAGACAAGGTAAAGCGCCAAAGGCAGAAGAACTGTTGACGAAGTTTTTAAAACATAATCCACAAAAGAGCCGAGCGCGGGAGGTATTAGCTGATATTCAGAATGGCATCATAGATGCATCAACTGAACTGGATTTTGGTACATACGACGCTGTTGATTATGAGGCACAGAATGGCATCATAGATGCGTCAACTGAACTAAATTTTGGTACATACGACGCTATTGACTATAAAGCACAGAATGGCATCATAGACGCATCAACTGAATTGGATTTTGGTACAAACGACGCTGTTGACCATGAGGCACAAAGTTCGTCAGCACTCGGCAAAAACCAACAAGTCATCAATAGCCCTCCGGCTAAAAGGACAAAAGCTGAGCTACCAACCCGTATTGATGCCTTGTCCGATTTATTAAACGAGATAAAACGCCGCGCCCTGTTGCATAACGAATTTACCAATGCGCTTATCCTACCCGAGTATGATGTTGATAACATTAGCCGAGAGGCTGCACAAGGGGACGCCATAGCGTGTTTTTATAAGCAATGGCTGACCCCCCAAGAAGCCTTAAATACACCCCCACATGCCTGGGCAGCGCGCGCATGTCAGTTATACCAAACACAGGCGTCTGAAGCCGACTGGAAACATCTAAATCAAATTTTTCCAGAACAACATTCGGCGAATCAGTTTTTGCATTTACAAATTGTACAAGACAAACAAAAAGCCGCTGCGCTGTTGGATAAACTATCTAGCAATGCAAAGTCACTAACACCTTTGCAAAAATTCATGTGTCAAACTCTGGAAGCGAATAATACCATCGATAAAGACAACGTGGCTCTGGCCATACTAGCCAGTGCCGCCGCCAACGCCCCACAATTTGTTACTTGTTGAGTATCACCATATCTTAACGTTAATGAAATAAAGTGGGAAACCCTTAAAGGCAGCGAAGGGGTTAAATCTCCTCTTTGCTCATGTAGGTAAGATGCAAAGAGAAATCTAGAAAACAAAAATAAGGTGGGAACCGAACTCGAAAGGATATTTAATGTAGTGAAAAAAAATATTAAAGAAAAACTCAAAAGAATAAAATTATTGATTTTGGATGTAGATGGCGTCATGACGGATGGGCGCATCATTATGGATAATGAAGGGAAGGAGATAAAAAATTTTGATGTCCGCGATGGACACGGGATAAAGATACTTCAACGTTATGGAATCAAGGTCGCTATTCTCACAGGACGAAAATCGAAAGTAGTTGAGTATCGGGCAAAGGATCTGGAGATTAATGATGTTTATCAGGGCGCGTTTAATAAAAAAGAAGTTTTGGGAAGAATTTTAAAAAAACACAAATTATCGGTCAGCGCGGTGGCTTTTTTAGGTGATGATATTGTGGATATACCTGTTTTAAAAAGCGTGGGCTTTTCCGCGGCGGTTGCTGACGCTATCGCTATGGTGAAAAAATCGGTTGATTATGTTACTGGGCATAAAGGCGGTCAAGGCGCAGTAAGAGAGATTTGTGAAATGATTTTACAGGCTCAGGGCAAATGGTCGGATATCGCCGCCAAGTATGAGTTTACAGAATATATATAAATTATAAAAAATGGTGCTCTGGTTAGTAGTATTTCTTCAATTCATCTTCTCTGATCATCCTTATACCTTTACACCCGAGAATCTGAGTGATATAATAAAATCAGTTATACGGTGGTACTGGGCAATAACGGAACATCACTGATTTGAGTAAAAAATGAAATTAAGTAAAAAGTCGATAATTATATCGTCAATAGTATTCGTTTTAATAACCATCTTGATTACTGCCGTAGCTATAATCAAGATTAATGTAAATAAACCCGTGAATTTGTTAAAGGCATTGCCGGATGTTGATCTGCAAATTAAAGGTTTCAACTATACTGAAGTCGGTGAAGCCAATGCCAAATGGGAAGTAAAGGCTGAAACAGCTACATATGACAAAAAAGAAAATCTTGCTGTATTTGATCGGGTTCAAATAAAGTTAACAACGTCTGACAGTAAAGTTTTTGTAATGAGCGCTGATAAAGGCCGGATGTTTACAGATAAAAAGAATATTGAAATAAAAGATAATGTGGTCATCATTTCTGATACTGGCGACAAATTTTCTACTGATCATTTAAATTATAACGATGCCGAAAAAAAGTTTTATACTGACGCGCCGGTAACCATGGAAAATGAGCGTATGAAAATAACGGGGGTGGGGCTGACGCTCTTCATGAATACCGGAGAATTAAATCTTTCATCCCCGGTTAAGGCAAAAATAAATTAATCGAGAAATGAAATGATTAATAAAAAAAAATATCTATCTATTTTATTTATCTTGCTAATAACCTCGCTCGCCTATGCCGAAAATAAATTATTTAATAAGCAATCTGATGAACCACTGGAAATCACTTCCAACCGAATGGAGGCTTTTAACGAAAACAAGTTGGTTGTTTTTTCCGGTAATGCGATGGCTAAACAAGGCAACAAGGTACTGAAATCAGACCGGTTACTTTTGTATTATAAAAAAGAACCTGATAAAAAAGTTAAAGTCGGAACAACAGAAACCGAAGGAACTGGCAATCTGGAGAAAATAGAAGCAAAAGGAAATGTTTCCTTAACACAGGGAGAAAGAGTAGCCACCGGAGATGAAGCAATATATTTACGGGATAGCGGTAAAGTTATTATGACTGGCAATGCTGTATTGAGCGAAGGCAAAAACTCAATTAAAGGAGATAGAGTGATAGTTTTTCTCAATGAAAATAGGGGAGTAGTGGAGAGTAATACAAAAAAACAAGTTAAAGCAATAATTTATCCACAGGAAAAGAAAAAAGCAGGAGTCAATTAGCGAGCATTTAGCGCTTTAATTTATGAGCAATTTATCGACAAAAAGGTTAATCAAAATCTACAATAAGCGAAAAGTCGTCAATCAGATTGACTTATCGATTTCGCCGGGCGAAGTTGTCGGTTTACTCGGCCCTAATGGCGCCGGCAAAACAACCACTTTTTATATGATTGTTGGACTGATTAAGCCGGATGCCGGGGAAATTTTTCTGGATGGTGAAAATATTACTGGCTTTCCTATGTATTTAAGGGCACGCAAAGGTTTAAATTACCTGCCGCAGGAACCATCAATCTTCCGTAAGCTTACCGTAGAAGAAAATATCATGGCTATTTTAGAAACCCTTGACTTACGAGAAGAGGAAAGAAGAGAAAAACTTCAAGAACTTCTCTGTGAACTTGATCTAACCGGGCTGGCAAAAAATCATGCTTATTCTCTTTCCGGTGGCGAAAGAAGAAGAGTGGAAATTACACGGGCATTAGTTACGTCTCCTAAGTATATTCTTTTAGATGAACCTTTTGCCGGCATTGATCCGCTTGCCGTTGCCGATATCCAAAGAATAATCGAAAAATTAAAAGCCAAGGGAATCGGTATCATTATTTCCGATCACAATGTACGGGAGACTCTTTCCTGTTGTGATCGGGCTTACATTGTCAATGAAGGGGCAATACTTGTTGAAGGTGCGCCGGATAAAATTGCCAACAGTGAACTGGCGCGAAAATTCTATTTTGGCGAAGCTTTTAATTTATAAAAAAATCGCAATTTATGATTGTTTATTATTATGGCATTTGAGTTAAGACAAAATTTAAAACTCTCCCAGCAGTTAATTATGACACCCCAGCTGCAGCAGGCAATAAAATTGTTGCAGTTATCCCGAATGGAACTTGTCGAAACAATTAATCAGGAGATGGAAGAAAATCCTCTTTTGGAAGAAGTTTCCCCGGACGAAGGAAATGATGAGGAAGTTCATGCGGAAATCGAAGAAGATATCCGACCTGTTGAACGTGAAGATGTAAAAGCGATCGAACGTGCAGAAGAGCTGAACGTTGAAGGAGATAGCCGCGAAGAGTTTGATTGGACTAATTATCTGGAAGATTATGGCCCGGTAGGTGTAACGTATGGTGGCAGAGATGCGGAAGAGCATTCCTGGGATAATGTTCTTACCGAAAGTCAATCGCTTACAAAATATTTAATGTGGCAGATGAAACTTTCATCTTTTACAGAAGATGAAATACGTGTCTGTACTCAAATTGTAGGCAATCTTGATCAAAATGGTTATTTATGCGCGACTGTGCCGGAAATTGTTCAATTGGAAAATGTCAGCGAAGAATTCGTTGAAGCCGTTTTGAAAAGGGTTCAAGAATTTGACCCGCCGGGAATTGCTGCCCGTAATCTTCAGGAATGTCTATTAATTCAAGCGAAAATGTTGGGCATAAAAAACAAGATTATTGAAGTTATCATTAAGGACTATCTTAAAGATCTGGAACTTAAAAATTATGTCCATATTGCCCATAAATTAAAAGTTCCTCTGCGCGAAGTGGAGATAGCAGTATTATTAATCAGTAGAATGAATCCAAAACCGGGAAGCATGTATTCCGAAGATAAGATTCAGCCGATAATTCCCGATGTATACATTGTCAAAGCGGGGGATGAATATAAAATAATTCTTAATGATGATGGTTTGCCGCGTCTGCGCATCAGTAATTTTTATCGTGAAATTATGGCGGGACTTACCGATCATGGCCATGGCGAGGAAGAAAGTGGAAAAAAATACATCAAAGATAAAGTACAATCTGCTACATGGCTGATTAAAAGCATACAACAACGGCAGAATACAATTTATAAAGTGGCGGAAAGCATTGTCAAATTCCAAAGAGATTTCTTTGACGGCGGTATTGATTTCCTCAAACCGTTAGTGCTGCGCGATATTGCCAGTGACATAGAAATGCACGAATCAACGATCAGCCGAGTGGTTAGCAATAAATATGTGCATTCCCCCCAGGGAATTTTTGAAATGAAGTACTTTTTCGGCAGTTCCATTAAAAGAACATCCGAGGGAACCATTGCATCGAAAAGTGTCAAAGAAGAAATTAAGCAAATAATCAGCGGGGAAAAGCCTAAAAAACCTTATAGTGATTGCGGGATTGTTGATCTGCTGGAAGCAAAGGGAATCAATATCGCCAGGCGTACTGTTGCTAAGTATAGAGAAATGATGGGTATTCTACCTTCTTCGAAGAGGAAGAAATATTTTTAAGTTATTACATTTGAGATACGGCTCTAAAGATAGATGATGTAAAAATTATATTGACTTTTAGTTTTTACATCAATATATGACTGACCTTTCTTTATTGCCAGTTCAATGGTAAGTTATAAAAGAAAAGGTTATTGGGTCGGGCAGATTAATTTAATTGAGGAGGAATGATTATGAAGATTTCGGTAACGTTTAGAAATGGTGAGGGTGAAAACTGGCAAAAGGTCTACGCAGAAGAAAGAATTCAGAAGCTGAGAAAATATTTAGATACACCTGCCGAAGCTCATATTATAGTTTCCATGGAAAAATTCAGGAATTTTGTAGAAATCAATCTAAGCTCTAATGGTTGGAATATAAATGCAAAAGAAGAAGCCAAGGACATGCATCTTGCACTCGATAGTTGTATAGAAAAAATAGAAAAGCAACTTAAAAAACAAAGAGAAAAAATAAGAGAACATAAACCTAAAAGTATTCGCCGCGGCAAGGAAAAATCAGATGAGGGAGAAGAAGCGGAAGAATCAAACATAAGCAAAATTGCAGAAACGCGTAAAGTCATATTAAAGCCCATGTCTTTTGATGAAGCGATAATGGAAATAGAAGGAACCAAAGATAGCTTTCTTATTTATCGGGATTCTTCATCTGAAAACGTAAGTTTGATCTATCGTCGCGATGATGGAAATTATGCGCTGATCGAGACAAACAGCTGAACGGGTTGTTTATAGACTGAGCCTGTGCCATAAAATCACGATTAAGGTGTAGTAAATGCAACTGGATCAAATTTTTAAAATGGAATTTATTAATACCAATTTATTGGCCAAAACTAAAACAGAAGCGTTAGCGGAGTTAGTAAATACCATGATCCAGGGCGGCTTTAAGCTTAATTCTTCCTCGATTATTGAAATTTTACAACAGAGGGAAAATCTTGGTTCAACAGGAATCGGCGATGGTGTTGCCATTCCTCATGGAAAAATACCCGAGCTTGATGATCTCATTGTCGCTTTTGGTCGCAGCACGGAAGGCATTGTTTATGGTTCATTGGATGGTAAGCCCGTACATCTTTTTTCTTGCTTTTAGCGCCGGAAAATTCAGCCGGTCAGCATTTAAAAATTTTGGCCAAAATTTCAAAAATGTTGAAAGTAGCTAATTTTCGTAAAATGCTTTTGAAGGCAAAATCCCAAAGTGATTTATATAAAATAATTATTGATCAAGAGAATACCTGCATCCTTTAAACGTTAAATTGAGCATCGATGAAAAATGAATTAATTCTGGGAAATATTTTTCAGAGGAGTTCGGTAAATCCAATAAGCATCAAAAGGAATGTAGTTAAATGAAAAATCTGCGAGTCGTCATTATCACCGGTCTTTCCGGCTCCGGAAAAAGTACAGCCCTGCGGGCACTGGAAGATATTGGTTTTTTTTGTGTGGATAACCTGCCGGTTATTTTACTGCCGAAATTTCTTTCCATAACTACGTCTTCGTCACCGGAAATAAAACAAGTAGCCATGGTCATGGATTTGCGGGAAAGAAGCTTTCTCGATAAATACCAGAGAATATTTAAAGGACTTAAAGAAAAAGGTTACAAAATTGAAATCCTCTTTCTTGAATCCAGCGACGATTCTCTTTTGCATCGCTTCAGCGAGACCAGACGTATTCATCCTCTTTCCGAAAGAGGAATGATTATGGAAGGCATCCTGATGGAAAGAGAAAAATTATCATCCTTAAAAAAAATGGCGGATAAAATTATCGATACAACTTCCGTTAATGTTCACCAGCTGAAAGACATCGTGCAGCGGCATTTTTTACCGTCTTCCAAGCAGAAAAAAATGGTCATTAATATAACTTCTTTCGGCTATCGTTATGGATTACCCGTTGATGCTGATCTCGTATTTGACGTAAGGTTTTTACCTAATCCTTATTTTGTCGAAAATTTAAAAAATTATGACGGCCATCATGCTGGTGTGCAAGACTTTGTTTTGCAAAACAAAGAAAGTAAAGAATTCTTGAAGAAAATATTAGATTTAATGAATTTACTTATTCCCCTCTATGAAAAAGAAGGGAAGGTGCGTTTAAATATTGCCATGGGTTGCACAGGCGGTAAACA
>Ga0209777_10001063_pt1 | contig 41782 bp, 32 predicted proteins | sample FrelakmetHBP12HB_FD_187147 | JGI IMG/M metagenome (GOLD analysis project Ga0209777, IMG submission 187147) | Freshwater lake sediment microbial communities from the University of Notre Dame, USA, for methane emissions studies -HBP12 HB (SPAdes)... | ecosystem: Environmental > Aquatic >...
TCCGCTCAAATCGGAACGCACCGAGATACTCTCTAAACTCCATGGCGATCCCCCAATTCACTAACCGACCGGCTACCTCACGGCATCCCTCCTGAATCCCGTCCCCAAACATCTCCTTGACTTCCCCATACGCCCAATTTAATTTCTCTTCATCAAAATCTAACTCGCGTAACGACACGGGTGTCTCCTTCTGGTTAATCTCTCTTTTCTTCCTTAAGGATACACCTTTTGTCATTCTACACACTCCTGAGGATATTACCTATCGCACGAGGTCGCCCTAGCCAAACGCGGAATCCATGCAAGATTCACGATGGGCGAGAAGGAAAATAAGGGTCGATTTCGTCGAGTGTTAGCTGACGCTGCGACCAGAAGAGGATTCCGGGATGATTCGATTGTAACCCGGCTTGCTCTATGGATCTATTACTTCCTTACGTAATTTCATTTCATAACACGGCGCGTAGGGGCGCGGTTCCCGCGCCCGCGGGCGCAGCATGCTGCGCCCCTACGATTTAATGTTTATTCGCAAGGAAGTACTAGTCCGAGGCGGTAAGTTTCCGCTTGACGGCTTTTGGGACGAGTGTTATACAGCATACACTTAATCGGACAGGCAAGGAAGCCGCAACATGGAATCCCGAATCTACGCTATCGTGAGTGTTATCATTATCAGCGCCATCTCGTTGATTGGTGTGATAACACTGGGAATGCATAGCGACAAATTGAAGAAGATCACGCTGTTCTTAGTCAGCTTCGCGGTCGGCGGCCTGTTCGGTGACGCCCTCATCCATCTGTTGCCGGAAACGTTCAAGCACGATGGGTCAACTCTGGCTTCCTCGCTCTATGTCGTCGTCGGCATCTTGATTTTCTTCGTTCTGGAGAAGTTTCTCCGTTGGCGTCATTGTCATATTCCCGCCGATCAGCACGTTCATCCTGTCGTCACCATGAATTTGGTCGGTGAAGGCGTGCACAATTTTATCGACGGTCTATTGGTTGGCGCCAGCTATATGGTCAGCATCCCGATCGGCATCACTACCAGCTTGGCGATCGTATTACACGAGATACCAAAGGAGTTTGGCGGTTACTGCATTCTAATACACGGCGGTCTGACCAGCAAACGTGCTCTCCTTTTCAATTTCCTTGCGGGCCTGGTTTCGGTGGTAGGCGCAATCGTCTCGCTCTCCATCGGGTCACATATTCAGGGCTTCACGGAGGCTTTGCTGCCGATCACGGCGGGTGGGTTTTTGTATATCGCCGGCTCCGATCTGATCCCAGAGTTGCAGCACGATGTCAAGGTGTCAGCTTCCATCGGCCAGTTTGTCGGTATTATCCTCGGCGTCAGCATCATGGCGCTAATGACACTGATTGAAGCGCCGGGGCATTAGGGTCAAACTCTTCCCCCGCGTTCACTCCACTTCCCGCCCAAAAAGCCCTTGCCGGTCGTCATAACAACAGATATGGTGCCGTTTTCGAGGAGGTAATATGAAATTGGAGTTGAAGAAAATCTCGGTCTGGGCGGCGGTCAAAGTATCCTTTGTGCTTAACCTGATACTTGGCTTTATCATGGGCATATTCTACGCCATCTTTCTGCTGCTGATCGCCAGCCTGCCAATGAGCATGATGGGAGAGGATTCCCCGCGCATGTTTTCAGCATTCGCCGGAATTGCCGCCATCTTCTTGCCATTCTTCTTCGCTTTCCTGCTGGGGGTGGTCTACACGATCGTCGTCGCGATTTCTGTAGTTGCGTACAACTTGGTAGTGAAGTTGACCGGTGGACTGGAGTTTGAGTTCAAGCCGGTTGTCGAAATCGTCCCGGTGTCCGCTTCGGCTGGTTTCATGCAGCCACCAGCGGGAGGAGAACAACAAAGCACGACATGAGTTTTTCGGAAGTCAGAGTTCGTATTGCGCCATCGCCGACCGGCTATTTCCATGTCGGTACCGCACGCACCGCGATTTTCAATTGGCTGTATGCTCGGCGCACGGGGGGCAAGTTCCTGCTGCGCATCGAGGATACCGATGTCGAACGGTCACGCAAGGAGTATGTGGATGTCATCCTTGACGGCCTCAGATGGCTCGGCATGGATTGGGATGGCGAAGTAGTCTATCAATCGTCGCGGCTGCATAGTTACAGGCCGTTTGCTCTGGAACTCGTCGAGCGCGGATGTGCTTATCGCTGCTTCTGCGCTGTCGAAGAATTGACGCAGAAACGACAGGCGGCGCAGCAGGCGAAAGTGAATTATCACTACGATCGAAGTTGCCGCAACCTGAGCTCTAAGCGAATCACCGCCAATCTTGAAGCCGATAAACCGCATGTAATTCGGCTCAAGCTGCCTCTGGAAGGGATGGCGACGTTTGACGATGTCGTGCTTGGCAAGCTGGAAAAAGACTATCACGAGCTTGATGACTTTATCATTCTCAAATCCGACGGCAACGCGATCTACAATTTCGCAGTGGTGATTGATGACCACGATATGGGAATCTCGCACGTGATCCGCGGCAACGATCACATGACCAACACATTCCTGCAGGTTGAGATCTACAAGGCATTGGGTTGGGATCTACCGACTTTCGCGCATCTGCCGATGATTCTCGACCTCAATCGCAACAAAGTCTCCAAACGGAAAGGCGCGAAGGGTATCACCGACTATCAGCATGAGGGTTACCTCTCGGAGGCCATGTTCAATTTCCTGACGCTACTTGGCTGGTCACCAAAAGATGATCGCGAGAAAATGCTGCGACAGGAACTGGTCGACGTGTTCGCGCTGGAAAGCATCAACCCGTCAAACGCGGTGTTTAATCCGGAGAAGTTGCTTTGGCTCAACGGCGAGTATATTCGCGAGAAGACCAATCACGAAATCGCCGTGCTGGTGGCGCCGATGTTGGTCGACAAGGGATTGACCACCAAGTACTATCTGGAAACCCGCTGGCAGTGGTTGATGAAGGTTGTCGGACTACTTAAAGAGCGCTGTAAGCTGTTGACCGATTTTGTGGAAATGAGCGGCTATTTCTTTACCGATAACTTCGAGTATGACGCCAAAGGCGTTGCGAAATACTTCGGCCCCGAAGCCGTCAGAATTCTGACAGCGCTGGCGGAGAAGTTTGCCGAGGTGGGCGAGTTGACTGAAATCAAGGCTGAGGAGATAGTTCGCACTTACGCCCAGGAGTTGCAGGTCAAACCGGCAGTCTTGATCCATCCGACGCGACTGGCGGTGACAGGATTGACAGCGGGACCGTCACTGTTTGGGCTACTGGAGGCTGTCGGCAGAGACAAGGTCTGCGCGAGGATTGCGCGGGCGATTGCATACATAGAAAGCGCTAAATAAAAGGAGACCATGATGGATAAGAAAAAAGAGCTACAGAAAGAGGTCGAGCGTCTCGAAAAAGAGTATCAGCAAATGCAGGCAAAACCGGTACCGGATAAGAAGAAGGTCGATCACATATACAAGCGGCTCAAGAAAGCCCGCAAGGAACTGAAAGAACTCGACCAAAAAAAGAAATAGAAGAGTGCCAGACCTTGGTGTCTGCTCTGTTCGGGCGGGCGGTTGATCGGCAGGGGCAACTGATCGCTTACCCCGCTTTCATTTGTGACCAGGGGGGATTTGCCACGCACTTCGCGGTCTGGCGATTTGGCCGCCGGGATATCATACTGTCTACCACAAACAGGTACCGGGAGTTACCTTGGGGGTAACTCCCGGCTGATGCGTGTTGGGGGCAAAACACGCTAACAGGGGGGATTCTCGGATTTCAAGGCAGGAGACAGCGACCAAATCGGGACACATAGTCTCCGGAGACGTAGCCAATGAACTACGCGATATTCAAAATGTCAACTACCTCATCGTGATTTTTTTGACCGAACACAGCCGGTCTAGATGCTCTTGAGACAGCAGCCTCCAGATTGCATAATCAGGTCATCAATAATAAATTACAGCCTCAGTCGAGACGCCGGATTGCCTTTTCGACGTGGCGAAAAAACAATCCATCTATTGACCGGACGAACATATTCGAATCTCTACAAGTATATCACAAGTTGCGAAAAAGTCAATAATTTCGTCACGATAAGTCGCACTTACTGATGTGATTCTCATTTCGGGCAAGCAGCACAAGGAACTGCACCCAGCGAGAAAATATAGTTGATCAAATAGACGGCGTCCGCCACATTAATGTCCAGACTACAATCGGCATCCCCTGCCAGCAAGGGCGTGGGGGCTGCACCGCCGCTAAAAATGTAGGCGATGAGATAAACCACATCCGCGATGTCAACCGGCGCGATTCCGTCTGCGTCGCCGCAGACGTAACCGATCGCGGCGGCATAGCGATTATGCGCCGCGTCCGCGGAGTTTCGCAATGACGGCAGATCCGTGCCGCCGATCATGGCAAAAGCGGCCGTGTCCGATTGTCCCGGCGCCAGATTGAATGGTCCTGTAGCGATGCAATATGACTGATCGTAAGCTCCTGTACCGGCCGTGTCGACTGTGCCGTGTGTCAGGAGGTCGTATTTCACCGCTTCACTAACCAGACTGCCGGAGGCGCTGTAAATGACGTTAAGGTTTTGGATCGCGTAAAAGGTCCGGACACCTTCGGAATTCAGCACTGTCGTCCCGCGGTATTCGGTGCTGCCGTTCTGCCACATGTAGCCAAGACCCAGATCGCGGGCGAAGCCGCTGCGGTCGGAACCACCGCTACCCCATGGAAAATCCCAATCGCAAAACAGCCCGACATGCATGCCGCTGATGTCGGTCAAGGAGCTGTTCGTGATAATGTATTGCACAATGACGTACCGGGAATCGCCGGGCGAATTACTGTAGTTAGCGGAGTGCTGCTTCACGGTGATGCCCAGAGGGTGTTGCGCATTTTCGTCTGTGAACCGACAGGCGGTTTCCACATTTCCCAATGCGCCTCCCGTATACTGAATAAGATTGCCGCCGGGAGCAACGACAAAATCGATATCAACATTGCCGGTCAGATTCACAATGCCGTCGGAGACATGGCTGCTGTCAACCCCGATCATCAAGCCACACTGAAAGAGGTTGTTGCTGCCGTTGGAGGGATAGACAAACCCTACGCCGCCGCGAGGAGAAATCGATTCGGGCGATAGACCATAGGTACCGTAGTTGCTGACGGTAAAGCTGCAACTGTCGGCTATATGTGTATACGAGGATTTGATGAGCGAACCACCGACCACAAAGTGAAGTCGCACGTCCTTCTGATAACCGCCGCCGTTACCTTGCAAGTGCAAGCTGACAGTAAGAACGGTTCCCCGTGGCAGCAGCGGAGCAAAAAGCAATCTGAAAGGTGATGTGCTGTTGCTGGAACTGGCGTTTGTGGCAAGGTCTCCGAAACTGGCCACGCCGCTAACGATCGCGATTCCGCCATCAGGATTACCGAGTTCACCCGAGATGTTGATCGCACCGACACCGGAATTCCGCAGCGTCACAACAACATCGGCTTGCTGTCCCGAAGCGACTGAATCCGGACTGACCGCCCGGATATATATGTTTGTCTCGTTGTTCGGCGGTAGCAGAGCCATTGCCGCCGGTATGTAGATCAGCCCCCAGCCGAATGTGTTGTCCTCTCCGGGTGTGCCCTTGTCGATGGCCGAAAACATCAATGCCGCCTTGATTTCCTCGACAGTGGCATTCGGATTGTACTGCCTCAGTAAGGCTGCTGCGCCGGAGACGTAAGACGCTGCATAGGACGTTCCGGTCGCGTTGTTGGTATAAGGAGTGTTGATATCAGGGTAGGTCGTTCTGATTTGATAGCCGGGTGCGACTACTTCCGGTTTGATTGAAACACCGTCGCAGTCAGACGGACCGCGACTTGACCCCGACCAGATAGCATCCGGATCCGTCGGGATGACCGCACCGACTGCAAAATTACTGTACGGCGTGCTTGCCCGGTTGGCGGGGTTGCGCAGGGACATCGGACTTGGGCCCGAATTGCCGCACGCGAATACGACTACCGTGCCAAGGGCCTCAAGATTATCAATTGGCGTCCAGAAAACGTCGCTACAGCCAAAGCTACTCTGTGTAAAACCCCAGGAATTGTTGAGGACATCGGGCACGTCCTCTATTGTATTTGGATCGCCATCGGGGTCTGCCGCCCACTGGAATGCTTCCAGAAAATTCGCGTGTGGAACGTCTATAACCATAGCGCTAATCCAGTCGGCGCCAAACGCTACTCCGACAGTGTCTCCGGTAGCGTCATCCTTTCCTACCATCACACCCATTGTCGTGGTGCCGTGCGCCCCGCTTGACAGCGAGCTTTCCCAGTGAGGATAGGTTTGACCATAGATGGGGTCAAACCAGCATTGCTGCGCCGAGTAACCATGATTGCCGTGATAGGAGTTTTTCAGCGCCGGATGGTCTCCTTTGATACCGGAATCAAACGAAGCGATTAGAGTACCTGCGCCAGTAAATCCGAGCGCCCACATACTATCAGCGCCGATGGCATGAAGACCAATAAACGCACCCTGGCCCTTTGGAGAATCGGATGTTGTCTGATTCTGCGGATAGTAGAGCGACTGCATAGGCAAGTCTTCCGCGATCACCTCGATGTCCGAGCGCTCTTGTAACTCACCGAGGAATTTCTTGGTTGCTTCGAGTTGCAGAGCATTGGCTATCCAGTAAGCCTTATAGGACTTGACCTCGCCGCGCCTCAAGCCCTCGTCCAGCAACAGCTTGATACCTGCCTGATCGGTGGTGGCAGACACACGCAACTCCTCGACAAGAATCCGATGAGCTGCCTGTCTTGTCTGTCGTTGCTGTTTTTGTTGGGAGGCAAGAGCTTTGACGTCCAACTGGGTGTGCATAAACACCAGCACTGACGTAAAATCCCCGTTGGATTTGTTCGAGAGGGTTGTCACAAGTTCGTCTGTCAGTTGGGCAGACATGCCTGTCGTAACCCAACCGAAAATCCCCCAACAGGCAGCGATCAGCAAGAAGAGTCTCATTTTCATAATCTCATCTCAGTTTGGGTAGTGCCCTACAACTCAAATCAGTGCCGAAGTTTCAGAAACCGCTCGGCTGGAAGTAGAAATCTGTGTCGCAGATGGCGACACCAGACAATTTAGCGCATTAGCCCGAAAAGTCAATGCTTTTGCTGCCAGCTTGCCACTCCACACACAGTACGGACGGGAATGCTAACTGTTCAGTTCGAATATCAAGCGCAGGCCATCGAGCGTGATGTCCGGCAATACCTCGGAGATATATTTGGACTTAGGGGCGATCAGCGGCGCTAATCCGCCCGTAGCAACGACTTTGGGCTGTTTTCCCCAGTGCCGGGCAATGCTCTCGATGATGTAATCGGTCTGTCCGATAGCGCCGAGGTAGAATCCGGCCTTCATGGCGTCCTCGCTGGACTTCCCGATCGGGGACTGTGGGGCTTCAAAAGATATCTTGAAAAGCTGCGCCGCGCGAAACGCCAGTGCCGATTGCGCCGTCTCGATGCCCGGAGCGATCACGCCACCCAGAAATGCCCCCTGCTCGGAAACGACGCCGAAAGTAGTGGCTGTGCCGAAATCGACGATTATTGTCGGGCCGCCGAACCGATCAAAAGCGGCGACGGCATCGCAAATTCGGTCGGCGCCGATCTCCGACGGCTGCGGGTAATCGAATGTGATATTGAGTTTGAGCCGGGGGCTGACAAAGAGCGGTTCGAGATGGTAGTAGTCTTCAGCCATGCGACGGAAGACAGCTTCCAGCTTGGGAACGACCGATGCGACTACCATCGCGTCGAACGAAGGCAGCCGCTTGAGTTCCACGAACTGGCTCAGGATCATCGCCGACTCATCGGACGTCCTGGCATGGTCTGTGGCAATGCGCAGAGTCGTTAGCAGCGTCTTGCCGTCATAGAAACCAAAGACGATGTTGCTGTTGCCGATATCAACTGCCAGTAACATGGGTCAGTCTCCTTCAATGGCAATATATCCTTGGTCATCGTCGGGAACAACCGATTTCGCTTGGTGACGGTAATCCGGTTTGTTACCATGGTTGTTAATGACGACGCAACGCCTTATCCGTCTGGTCGGCTTTCTGTTAGCTATGGCATTGCTGTTTGCCGGTTGCAGCACGAAGCCGGACAACACATTCGGCCCCAAAACGGGAGTTGTCAGCAAAGACTTTCGTGTCGATGCCGATGAGCTTGTTCCTTACTCCATCCGCCAGGACTCCAAATACGACAACTACTACATGTGCGATCATATCGTGTTCCTGGGACAGCAGGATTCTTTGCGGTACGTCCTGTCGGTGACGTTTGGCCGCGCTCTGGCTGACAACCGGTTTAAGCGCGCCGAGCGCGATTTCACCGGCTTTGTCTATGACGGCCGCGCCTGGATCACGCTCCCTTACACGCGGATGAGACATGACTCCTTGCGGTTGAATATAAACTACCCCTATGTATTTGGCGGGCTCAATTGGACGCAGCCGTACACTGACGGCGAAGTCTCGTATGACCGTCATGACCTCAAGTTCAATCTGAAGTTTAGCGGTCTACGACCCGTTCAATCCTTTCGAGACGATGAAACGCGGTTGCGCAGCCACGCTATGGGCGAGGGAACACTGGTGTTACCCACAGCGACCATCACCGGCACCGTGTTCTATGAACTGCTCCAGCTTGAGGGCTACAACCCGTTTGCCAACGTGACGGACGGCTTGACATACACAGACTATGATTGGCTGGCGCTTACCTCGACCTCGGGAAAACGTTTGCTTAGTTCATCCGATTCGACTACCGCCAACGATCGTATTAAAAAGAATTTCCTTGCTCTCGAATCGGGCGGATCGCTGCGATACGCTGACGGCTCGGATCATGTCCGTATCATATCCGAAAATGTCACTCACGATCCGCGAACCAACGACTTGCTGGCATTGACAAAGAACATCGCAATATCCGACCTCGGCATCGAAGTCAAAATGATCTTGACAGACAAACGGGTTTTCAACACCAATAGCTATTACCTGTCGTTAGTTGATGGGACGCTGACAATAGACGGCAAACCCGAAAACGCTTGGGGAATAATCGAACATCGGCATTGACACGAGTGTCGCAGCATCGAGGGACAAAGAAAGAAAGCTATGCGCGATCAAGTTGACAAGGGACTCTTGGACGACGCCGCCAAACTATGGCTGGCGCATGACGGGTTGTGGTTTCTCGAGGTGGAAAAGGCCTTCGGCATGGAGAAGGCGATTGAACTGGACAAAAACACCTGGGCGCAATTCACGGTCATCGAAGCCAAGCGCATCATGCAACGTCACAATCTGCCCGCCAACGGCGGTCTGGAGACACTGAAAATCGCGCTCGGTTATCGCCTGTATGCCCATATCAACACACAGGAAATCGTCGAGGAAACCGCAACCAGCTTGGTCTTCCGTATGACCGACTGCCGGATACAAATGGCGCGGGCACGCGATAGCCGCGAGCCGTTCCCCTGCAAGGAAGTCGGCATTGTCGAGTATGCGTTGTTCGCCAAGACCATTGACCCACGCATCAGAACCGAATGTCTTTCGTGCCCGCCCGATCAGAAGCATCCAAACTACTGGTGTGCCTGGAAGTTTTCCATCTGAACGTTATGCGAGTTCGATATACACTTAGCTCCGAAATCGAAGATGTCTTCTTCTGAATCGTTGCGATTGGCGCAGTTGTCAATCGTAGTAAGAGAGTCAACGCTTAAGCGGCTACTGCAAGTGCCGGATGGCTTCGAGGGCTGGCGTCCGACCGAAGCGTCACTCTCCTTCGGAGACATCACTCAACATCTCATTGAGGCGGACAACTGGCTCTTTCAGAAACTCGAGACACCCGAGTTGCCATCTATGCAGGGTCAAGCAGGTACAGTGGATGTTCATAGCCGCGCAGACTATACTGGTCTGATTGAAAAGCTTAGTGAAATCGGTGAGCGCCGCAAAATGTTTATCGAAAGCCTGACCGAGAACGATCTCTCACGTCGGATTTTCGACGATCGATTTGGCGGGGAAGTTGACGTATGGTGGGTAATTGTCCGAGGGAATCTCGATCATGAAACTCATCACCGGGGGCAGATAGCAGCGTACTTGCGAATCGTCAGCGGTCTCCACTAACTCGGATTTACCCCGTCATCAGGCAGCTCCTGCGGTGGAGTACCGGAAACGGCCGTTAGTTTTCCGAAACACTGCTCGCAGTAGAACTCACCGTCAGACACAAACACTTCATCATTCTGAAGTTCCTTGCTACATTTGAAGCACGTCACCAGCGAATCGCCTTCAGTGGTTTCATCAGCACCAATTGCTTCACCCGCGACCGTCCCGTCCCCCTCGGTTTCAGACTGTTCAGGCATTGGAGTTTCTTCAGCAACTTCTTCATCGAAGGTTGCATCGTCGACCGTTTCCCGAGGAGTACGGTACCATCTCTCAGGATAGGCGATCAATGACTGGTTGCTACAACCCGGACAAGCGTAACTGCCGGATTCCAGGTCTTTGCGTTCGAGAACAAGTTCGACACCGCAGGAATCGCAAGTTACTCCGAGTGAATCGCGCCTAAGATAGAGCGCCCGATATTCGCAAATATCGGCGTCGGAAAAACCTCGCTCCTTCAAGATTGTCTGGAGAATCTCGCGCGCTTCCGGAATGTATTCAGTCAACTTGAAGGCAACAATATGCAGCAACTGCGGGTCGCCAAGATCATACAGTCTTTCGAGAAAGTCAGCTTCCACAATAATTACCCTGATTCGAGATACGCCATCGTAACCGGTGGCTCAGCAGTAACATTGGCATAAGCACCGTTTTGACACGTATCCTATGATTGCAGCGCGACAATGTCAATGTCTATTGTCGGAGTTGTTAAGGACAGACCGCCGTTGGTTTGCTCACAAGGAACTCTGTAACAGAGTTATGGGAAAACTGCCAGATTCCAGTGGGCAACAAATAAAACCCTCGGGTCGACATTTCCGGCAACCCTTGTCCGTTTATTTCGTTATTATGGTTTGCGGCGATGTTAACTCTCAAAGTGATTGACAGCAAAGAGAGAATCTATAAACTGTTGGGTTCTTGATATGAACGAATCGCGTCCAGAAAATGTTGACTTGACGGCTCTGAAAATCGACCGCAAGCAGAAATCCGATGCTCCCAGCCGTGGAAGGAAATGGCTCCATCTCCTTTGGCTGATAGTACCGTTCATCATCTACTTTGGATACCGGACAACCATCAAGTCGATTGCTCCCGCAACCAAAGTGCAAACTGCTCGCGCACAGCTTTTGTCAGGCACCGATGCAACCGCGGAACTTGTGGCCGCCGGATACGTCGTAGCGCAGGTTAAGGCGGCGGTGGCTTCCAAAGGAACCGGTCGTCTTGAAGTACTCAATGTCGAAGAAGGGGACAAAGTGAAGGCCGGCGAGATCCTCGCGATTCTCGACAATAGTGATATCCGCGCCGATCTTGAATATGCCAGAGCTGGCCTGCTGGCCGCGCGGGCTGATTCGGTCGAGGCGTCGATCAATCTCAACCGGCAGCAGGGTCTGATCAAGGCCGATGCTACGACCCAGGATGTAGTAGATGCCGCCACGGCCGCCTTTGATCGCGCGGTTGCCAATATGCAGGTGCGGCGCGCGTCAATTCGTTCGGCGGAGGTGGCGTTGGAGAATACCATTATCCGCGCTCCCTTTGATGGCACCGTGTTGACCAAAAACGCCGATGTCGGTGAGATGGTGACGCCGTTTGCGTCGGCATCATCGTCCAAAGGCGCGGTGGTTACGATTGCTGACATGTCTTCGCTGGAAGTTGAAGCCGACGTCTCGGAATCGAATATCTACAAGGTCAAAGCTGGGCAACCATGCGAAATCGTGCTGGATGCCTACCCCGGCGTAAAGTATCAGGGCTATGTGAAGAAAGTCGTGCCGACCGCTGACCGCTCGCGTGCGACGGTATTGACCAAGATCGGTTTCAAGAATATCGATGACAAGGTACTGCCGGAGATGTCGGCGCGGGTCAATTTCCTGCCGGTCGTGGAGAAGCAGACTGCCGAGGAAAAGCCGACATTGGTTGTGGCCAGGAATGCTATTACAACGCGCGAGGGGGGCAAGGTCGTATTCAAAGTAATCGGCGATTATGTGCAGGAATCGTCCGTCGAAACCGGACGGGAACTGGGACAAATGACCGAGATCATTACCGGACTTTTCTTGGGTGATGTGGTGGTCGTGTCGCCGCCGGGTGGGATGAAAACGGGTGACAAAGTGGAATTGACAATGTGAGTAAATGAGAGAACTATGGCTGAGACTTTAGTCAAAATCAGAGATGTCAGTAAGTCGTACTACCGCGATTCGCAGGAGATTCCGGTACTGCACAGTATTAACTTTGACATCCCGCAGGGTGAGTTCCTCGCGTTGATGGGGCCTTCCGGTTCCGGTAAGACGACGCTGCTCAATCTCATCTCCGGAATAGACCGCCCCAGTTCGGGCGAATTGACTGTCGCCGGCGAGAATATCACTCAACTTAGTGATGGTCAATTGGCGAAATGGCGCTCGGAGCATATCGGGCTGGTATTCCAATTCTACAACTTGCTGCCGGTCTTGACGGCGTTTGAAAATGTCGAACTGCCGTTGATGCTGACCAAACTGAGCAAGGCGGAACGCCGCAAACATGTTGAGACCGCGCTCTCGATAGTCGGATTGTCAGATCGCGTCAAGCACTATCCTCGTCAGCTATCCGGCGGTCAAGAACAGCGTGTGGCAATCGCCCGCGCTATCGTTTCCGATCCCACCCTCTTGCTGGCGGATGAACCCACCGGTGATCTCGACAAGCAGTCGGCGGAAGACATTATGACGCTGCTGTCACGACTGAACAAGGAGTTCGGCAAGACGATCATCGTTGTCACCCACGACCCGCGCGCCGCCGATAAGGCGCATCTGATTCGGCATCTGGACAAGGGAGAATTGACCTGATGGTACTGAGTCTGATCATCAGAAACGCTCTGCGCCACAGACTCCGCACATTCCTGACCATTCTCGGAATCGCTGTTGCCGTGATGGCGTTCGGGCTGATCCGAACCGTGATCTCAGCCTGGTATTCCGGAGTCGAGGGCGCCGCACCCGACCGGCTGATCACTCGCAACTCCGTGTCGATCGTCTTCACTTTGCCGTTGTCATATCGTGATCAGATTCTGAAAATGGACGGAATCAAACAGGTAACCTGGGCAAACTGGTTTGGAGGCATCTATGTCGATCCGGACAATTTTTTCGGTCAGTTTGCGGTCGACAAGGATACTTATTTCGAAGTGTTTCCCGAGTTCGTGATTCCGCCGGCGCAGTTTGAGGAATTCCAGAAAAATCGCCAGGCTGTTATAGTCGGCCGCAAGCTGGCGGATCGCTTCGGCTGGAAAGTCGGTGACCGCATCACGCTAATCGGCACGGTCTATTCCGGCAATTGGGATTTTGATGTTGTTAGTATCTACACCGGCAAAGATCAGACCGTTGACGAAAGCAGCTTCTTCTTTCGTTGGGATTATCTCGACGAATGGGTCAAGCAAAACTGGCCCGGATATGGCGCCGAAATCGGCTGGTTCGGCCTTAAACTAAGCGACCCTGATCGGGCTGCCGACATTTCCGCCGCGGTTGACGCACATTTCAGGAATTCGTCCGCTGAAACATTGACTGAGACCGAAAAGGCATTTCAGATGAGTTTCGTGCAGATGTCGGGGACGATTCTGACATTGTTGCAAGTGATGTCGATTCTGATTATCTGCATTATCCTGATGGTGCTGGTCAACACGATGGCGATGGCGGGTCGAGAACGAACGGCGGAACATGCCTATATGAAATCGATGGGTTTCCGCACCTATCATCTGATCGGCATAATCAGTGGCGAGTCGCTGGTGATTGCCGGTTTGGGTGGTGCGCTGGGGTTACTGCTGTTGGTCGGCATGACCAGCATCGTCAAAGCGGGTGTCAGCCAATGGTTTCCGGTGTTCGCAATCACGACAGCGACATCCGTTCTCGTTGCCGCCGTGGCTATCTTGATCGGACTGTTGGCGTCGATCTTCCCGGCGCAGCGAGCCGCCCGGATAAAAATCGTCGATGGATTGAGAGTTGTTGATTGAGGGACTCACTGTGATACCGATAAGCTATACACTACGAAATCTGTGGAACCACAAAGTTACGTCACTGCTGACCCTGTTCGGCGTGATGCTGGTTGTATTCGTGTTCGCCGCCGTTCTGATGCTTGCCGACGGTCTGCTTAAGACAATGGTCTCGACCGGCGCCGATGACAACGCCATAGTCATCCGCAAGGCATCGCAAACGGAAGTGACTTCGGTTATTTTTCGGAATCAGGGGGATATAGTCAGTACCTATCCGGAGATTAAAACCGGGGCGGACAACCTGCCGATGTTCACCAACGAACTCTATGTCCTTATTGCCGGTCAGAAGCGACAGACCGGAGACAACTCCAATATCGTGGTGCGCGGAGTCACCGAGCACTCGATGGAACTTCGCCCCAACGTGAAACTGATGGAGGGTCGGATGTGGAAGCCCGGAACGGCGGAGGTCGTCGCCGGCAAGTCGGTCGCGAAACGTTTCAAGGGTTGCGGACTGGGCGAAACCGTGCGATTTGGTTCCCGCGAATGGACGGTGGTAGGCATTATCGACGCCGGTGGCTCGGCGTTCGACTCGGAAATCTGGGGTGATATTGAGCAGCTTATGGATGCCTTCCGCAGACCGGTTTATTCCTCCTTGACCTTCAAACTGAATGACCCGAGCCAGTTTGAAACCGTTAAACAACGCATTGAAGGTGATCGCCGCTTGTCGCTGGACGTCAAGCGTGAAAAGGAATACTATGCCGAGCAATCGAAGGCGACAACGTCATTCATCAAAATTGTCGGCGTCGTGATCTGTGTTGTCTTCAGTTTCGGCGCGATTATCGGCGCGATGATCACCATGTACGCCGCCGTCGCCAATCGTACCAAGGAGATCGGCACATTACGGTCGCTTGGGTTTTCGCGTCTTGCGATACTCAATGCCTTTCTCTTCGAAGCCATCTTGATTTCGGTCCTGGGTGGAGTCCTTGGCTTGGTTGCCGCCTCATTCCTGCACCTCATGCAGATCTCTACCCTCAACTTCAACACCTTCTCCGAGTTGGCCTTCAATTTCAGCCTGAGCCCCCAGACGGCTGTCGCGTCCTTGATTTTCGCGCTCGTGATGGGTCTGGTTGGCGGATTCCTGCCTGCCGTGCGCGCCTCGCGCCTCAAGATTGTCGATGCCTTACGAGCAGCCTGATTGCGGTAATCACCCATTGTCCGCGTAACATAGCAGGGAGAGCAAAGGCAATCCCGGCTTTAACGTTAGCGATTTGAATGCCGATATCAAGACTATGACTCAAACTCAGGAGAGACGGTGAAAAGAGTTAAGTTTTGTTTCGGTATTCACAACCATCAGCCGGTCGGCAACTTCGGCTGGGTGATCGAGGAAGCATTTCGGAAATCGTACTTCCCGTTTCTCGTTTTACTCGAGAAATATCCGGGAATCAGGATATCGCTGCATTTCACCGGCATACTGTATGATTGGATGAAGGAATTTCATCCTGAAGGTATGGCGTTGATCAAGACGCTGGTCAAGCGAGGACAAGTCGAACTGCTTACCGGCGGCTATTTCGAACCGATCCTGCCCGTGATTCCCGACCGCGACAAGGCCGGGCAGATCGCAATGCAAAGTGACTTCATCAAGTCGGAGTTTGGCGTCACGCCGACCGGCATGTGGCTGGCTGAGCGAGTCTGGGAGCCAACGCTCCCCAAGTCTATCTATCAGGCGGGGGTCAAATACACAATCCTCGACGACATTCATTTTCGTTACAGTGGCCTGCAAGAGTCGCAACTACACGGCTACTACGTCACGGAGGACGAAGGCAAACCGGTGGCCTTGTTTCCGATCTCCAAACAGTTGCGCTATGCAATTCCGTTTGCCGACCCGGAAAAGACCGTCGAATACCTGCGCGGGCTGGCAAATAATGATTGCAGCAATATCGGCATTTACGCCGACGACGGCGAAAAATTCGGCGTCTGGCCCAAGACTTACGAGCACTGTTTTGAGAAGGGCTGGCTGGAGAGATTTTTCAAAATGATCTCCGACAATCTCGACTGGATCGAGATGAGGCATTTTGGCGAAGTACTGAAAGAGAATCAACCGCTCGGTACCATCTATTTGCCGACGGCCTCATACAGCGAGATGAACGAATGGGCAATGCCGGTGGCGGCAATCGAGCTATACGACACGTTTGTCGGCAAACTCAAGAAAGCCGGACTGTACGAGGATAACGTTGCCTACGTTAAAGGCGGCTTCTGGCGCAACTTCCTTAGCAAGTATCCTGAGTCGAATTTGCTTCACAAGCGGATGCTCCATGTGAGTGACATGCTGGAGAAGAATAAGTCCAAACTGAATGCGGCTGATTATCTCCGCGCGCAAAGGCATCTCTACGCGGGCCAGTGCAACTGCCCGTACTGGCATGGCGTTTTCGGTGGGCTTTATCTGCCGCATCTTCGCGGAGCCGTCTTTCAGGAAATAATCGCCGCCGAGAAGGTCATCCATCAAGGTTCCAGACGGAGCGGCTCCCTCACAGGCGTAGAAGTCTGCGATTTTGATGCTGATGGCAACGCGGAGATTGTGGTTACTACGCAACACCAGAAAGCGATCATCGCTCCCGCGCTGGGGGGCATGATCTCGGAACTGGATGATTTCGGCGTCTGCAAAAATCTCGTTGATATCGTCGGACGACGCAAAGAAGGCTATCACAAAAAACTGCTGAACCGCCATGAGCAGACCGCCACAGCCACTCAGTCTATTCATGACCTTGTATTGGTCAAAGAAGAAGGATTGGAGAAGCTGTTGGTGGAGGCCCCCTATCGCCGTGGGTTATTTATCGACCATTTCTTTGCCGATGACACGACTCTCGAAAGCTTCGCCGATTCGAGCTACGTGGAGGCAGCAGACTTCGTCGGCAAACCGTATGCTTCCAAGCATCACTCAAGGGGCGGCCGCGTCGAGGTCGCACTCAGCCGTCACGGGCAGGTCAAACGCAATGGCGCAACATTTCCGATCACTGTAACCAAGACTCTCCGGTTTGAATCCGTTACCGGTCAGTTGACGGCACACTACCAGTTGACCAACGAGTCGCAGAAGACGCTTGATTTGCGATTTGGTGTCGAGTTTGGATTCGGCAGCTACACTTTCCCGATGCGCGAATCGGAGATAACCAGCGGCCAGGGCGTGTTGATTGACGCTGCCAATCCGACTGAGCATACCGAAGTAAACGACTTGCGTCTTGACAGTCGCCTCTATCGATACCGAACCGCTTTGAGCTTCGACAAAACCGCCGGACTCTGGACACATCCGCTCTGGACGGTCTCGTTATCGGAAGGCGGTTTCGAAAAGGTCTACCAGGGTGTGATTGTCGTGCCGCAGTGGCACGTGTCTTTAGCTGCCGGTGTTTCGTGGCAGGTCGAAATCAAGCTGTCATTCGCGCGATTGGCGGACAGCAAGGTCAGTTGCGCTCACTGTCAGACTTCCGATCAAGTTCCGATTTGATCGCCAGTAGTCGCGCGATCATGGCGCGAGCGTGTGTGGCGTGCCAATAGAGCTTATCGCAGCGCGGACAGACATATATCTCCGGTTGCGTCCGCGCCACAAAATCATACAGCCTCTCTGATACCTTTTCCGTGGCGGTCTTCTCCAGCGTTTCGTTGCATTGCAGACATCGGGTCAAAAACCGCTTTTCATCGAGTTGCATCTGCAAATCAGTTACCAGCTTGCGGAACTGATCCAGTGGCTCATCAACCGTCAAATGGCAGAGGTTGCTCGCCAATTGCAGTTCCAAGTATTTGGAATTGCGAGAGACGATCAACCTGTTCTCTTCTTTGGAGATCGCTAGAACTTGCGATAGGTTGTCCTCCTTGACGTAAACGGTATCGAATCCGGCCATTCGCAAGAATCGCGCCAGTTTGCCCATTGTACTGTCACAGACAAAACGCATAAACAATTTGGGATCAACGTCAGAGATACTTAAGCTATCCTTACGCTCATTTCCTCACCCCTGCACCCCTCTCCCAGCGGGAGAGGGGACGGGGGTGACGGTTGAGACTGTCTTCACCATGTTGCCTTCCCAGAACTACGAGGGAGTGCGATTGGTGTCAAGAACACTGTCTAGTACTTGCCTGCAGAAGAGCTGTTTACATCGTAGGGGCACACTGCTGCGTGCTCGCGGACGCGGGAACCGCGCCCCTATCAATCTCAACATCAGATGAATTTCCGCAAGCAAAAGTGAATCTATGGCGTTATAGTATAGTTAGTATGGCATTACTCCTAATGATCAATCAGGGTGAAAAGACTTCCAGTGGCTGATCTCAATCCCTTCGCGCGACAGCAAACCATTCTGAAATACTACCGCAAATATCGCGGTTATTTCATCTGGGGTTTCCTGGTACTCCTCGGATCGAATGGGTTTGCGATTATTTCCCCGCTGTTGCTCAAGGAAGGCATCGATGCCGTCAGTTTTGTCGTTTCTGCCGGTTCCGGAGGTTTTGGCCCCAACCTTCTGTGGTATCCAAGCGACGCGGTCCATGATGTCCTTGCCATAACCGTCAAGTCCCTGCTCATCAAATATGCGCTCTCAATCGTTGCTTTGGCTATGGTTGGTGGCATCTTCCGATTCTATGCCCGTCGCACGCTTATCTGGGCGTCGCGCCATATCGAGTATGATCTCCGCAACGAGTTGTTCGGGCATCTGCTGAAGCTTTCGGCGTCATACTACCAGCGTACGCCGACCGGTGACATCATTGCCCGCGCCTCCAATGACATCGAGGCTGTTCGGATGATGGTGGGTCCGGCAGTCATGCAACTGATGAATACGGTGATCATTGGTATACTGGCCTTCGCTTCGATGGTGTTCATTTCCCCCCGTCTGACACTTTATTCACTGCTGCCGTTGCCGCTCTTGTCACTGACCATGTGGCTTGTGGGTCAACAGATTCACCGACGCTTTATGAGGATACAGGATCACTTTTCCAAAATGTCGGCGTTCGTACAGGAGTCGCTTTCCGGCATCCGCATTGTCAAAGCGTATCGCCGCGAAAGCTACCGTGAGGAGAAGTTCCGCGAAGTAAATCAGGAGTTTGTCCGCCTGAACCTGTCGCTTGCGAGGCTAAGGGCTTTCTTCATGCCGACGATCATGCTCCTCGTCGGTATGGTGGTGCTCACCGTTCTCTGGGCGGGTGGTCACGCGGTGATCAACAAGTCAATCACGCTTGGCGAATTCGTTGCCTTTATGGTTTATCTAAAAATGTTGATCTGGCCGATGCTGGCGGTCGGCTGGGTGATTTCTCTGTATCAACGCGGCACGGCTTCTCTGGAACGCATTGACTCGATCTTGAACGAGAAGCCTGATGTATACAACGGCGTCAATCTCGTCAAATCACGGGGCGAAGGAACGATCCGCTTCGACAAACTCTCCTTCACCTACCCGGGAACGAACAGACAAGTGCTGCGCGATATCAGCTTCGAGTTGCAACCCGGTGAAATCGTGGCTATCGTTGGGCCAACCGGATCCGGCAAGTCAACCCTGATTTCGCTTCTGGTGCGCAAGTACCCGGTCGCCGATAATGCGATCTTTTTCGACGACGTCGATATCAATAAGCTCCCGCTTGACGATCTGCGCACTATGGTCGGCCTGGTCGCGCAGGATCCCTATCTATTTTCCGACACGGTGGCCGCCAATATCGCTTTCTCGCAACCGCAGATCGATCAGGACGCCGTCAGAGCCGCCGCCATCAAAGCGGCCTTGGACAACGAAATTGAGTCGTTCCCGCAGAAATATGACACCATTCTCGGAGAACGTGGCATCACGCTTTCCGGCGGTCAGAAACAGCGTGCCGCTATCGCCCGGGCTTTGCTCAAAAAACCACGTATCCTGATCTTTGACGACGCCTTCTCGTCCGTTGACACGCAGACGGAAGAGTTGATCCTCGAGAATCTATCGACGACCAACCACGAGACGACGACACTCCTGATTAGCCATCGTCCATCAACCATTCGCCGCGCGGATCGCGTTCTGGTCCTCGATCATGGGACTATCGTTGAAACCGGTACGCATGATGAACTGATTGCCAAACAGGGGCGCTACTATGAAATCATCCGCCGCGAGTTGCTGGCCAGTGAACTGGAGTTGCTGGACTGATGACAAACGACTACCGCGAAGAAGACAAGCTCGGCAAGGGCTATGATTCGAAATTGATGTCGCGGCTGCTGCAATACCTGAAGCCCTATCGCAAGTATGTCGCTCTCGCCATCACGCTGCTCGTGATTAGTTCGGCGTTTGGCCTTGCCGGACCGTATCTGGTCAAGCTCGCAATCGACAGTTACATCACGGCCTCCGACTTCGGCGGTCTCCGGCAGATCGCGTTGATCTATTTGCTGTTCTTGTTCGTGCAATTCTTCACCGACTATGGCCAGCTTTACATCATGGAGTGGATCGGTCAGCACACAATGTTCGACTTGCGGCGGCAGCTATTTGCTCATGTGCAATCGATGCACCTGCAATTTTTCGACAAGAATCCCTCCGGCCGATTGCTAACACGAGTGACCACCGATGTTAATGCGCTCAACGAATTGTTCGCCTCGGGAGTCGTCGAAATTCTCGGTAACCTCTTGCAACTCGTCGGTGTCATGGCTGCGATGTATTACATCTCCCCTCGGCTGGCTCTCGCGACATTCGTAATCATGCCTCTGATCGTTGGCGCCACGATGGTATTTCGCAAACGGGTCCGCGAGGCTTACCGACAAATCAGGATCATCATCGCGCGTCTTAATGCCTATACCCAGGAGAATCTCGCCGGCATGAGCGAAGTCCACGCATTCGTGCAGGAAGAGAAAACGATGAACAGGTACCGCTCGATCAATAACGATCTCCGGTCGGAGAATCACAAATCGATCTACTACTATGCCGTTTTCTTTCCGGTTGTCGAGCTAATCGGCGCCCTTGCTACGGCGCTGATACTCTGGTATGGTGGTGGTTCGGTGGTGCGACAGGTGGTGACGGTCGGCACGTTGGTGGCGTTTCTGCAGTATGTCGAAATGTTCTTCCGCCCGATGCGTGACTTGGCGGAGCGCTACAACATTTTGCAGGCGGCAATGGCTGCTTCCGAGCGTATCTTCAAAGTGCTCGATACGAAGCCGGAGATCGTGGCGCCTGCTCAAACACAAGCCCTAAAGGGTTTTACGGGGGATATCGAATTCGACCACGTCAATTTCTCTTACGATCCCGGCAATCTGATTCTGCATGACATCAATTTCCGCGTCAAGCCGGGCGAAAAAGTCGCACTGGTAGGAGCCACGGGAGCCGGCAAGACATCAACCGTGGGATTACTCTGCCGCTTCTATGATGTCAACTCGGGCAGAATCAAGCTTAATGGCATAGACATCAATCAGCTTGATCCGAACGATTTGCGCTCCGTTTTCGGACTGGTCTCGCAGGAGATTTTCCTCTTTTCCGGCTCCATCATAGATAATATCTCGCTTGGTGCGGACGATATCAGCGACGAGCAAGTACTGAGAGCCGCCGAGCAGGTCGGGTTATTGCCGTTTATCAACCGACTGGAGCGACGCTTCGAGCACGGAGTTGGTGAGCGCGGAACTTCACTCTCGGTCGGCCAACGCCAGTTGATCAGCTTCGCCCGCGCGTTGGCGCGCAACCCGAAGGTATTAATTCTGGACGAGGCAACATCTTCAGTCGATAATGAAACCGAGCAGATCATTCAACAGGCGCTGCGAAAGATGTTCGAGGGGCGCACTTCGGTGATCGTAGCACATCGGCTGTCAACCATTAAAGAAGCCGACAAAATCTTGGTCTTTCACAAAGGCAGAATCGTGGAGCAAGGGAAACACGAAGACTTGTTACGCCAGAAGGGTGTTTACTGGCGCCTTTATCAGCTTCAATATCAAGATCAGGAGGCGGTATGAAACGGCGCGCCATCGCCACGCCTTTGCCGACAATGTTGCTACCCGAAGTCTCAGCCACGGCAATTGCGGCAGGCAAACTCCTGTTGCGAAATGTCTCCCGCCATCGGTTGGTGCACTTCAAGGGGAAAATCAATCTTGTCACCGAAATGGATCTCCGAAGCGAGAAGCTGATTGTCGCACGACTGCGCAAATTGCTGCCCGACGCATCATTTCTTACCGAAGAAGGGAGCGCTGTCGAAAGCGATTCTCCCTACAAATGGGTGATCGATCCGCTCGACGGCACGACCAACTATGCACACACGTTTCCGATCTGGTGCGTTTCGATTGCATTGGAATGGCACGGCGAGATCGTGCTCGGTTGCGTGTATGATCCGAATCGTAATGAGTTGTTCACCGCCGTTAGAGGCAAATCCGCCCGCTTGAACGGAAGACTGATTCGTGTCAGTGAACGCCGTCGACTCGACCAGTCGATGTTGGCCACCGGCTTTCCCTATGACATTCAAACCAGCAGCATCAACAACCTCGATCACTTTGTGAGTTTCGCTACGACCGCACGCGCCGTCCGCCGAGCCGGGTCGGCCGCACTCGATCTGTGTTATCTCGCGATGGGGCGCTTTGACGGATTCTGGGAGTTGAAACTTCACCCCTGGGACACGGCCGCCGGGACACTTATCGTCAAACAGGCGGGGGGCAGAGTCACTGACTTCCGCGGAAAACCCTTCTCAATCTATTCCGAACACCTCCTTGCCTCCAATGGCGCCATCCATAGCCAAATGATCCGCGTTCTGGAGATGAATAGATAGTTAGAGGTTGTCCCGGAAGATGCAGTGAGGCGCTAATGCTTTAGGTGCGAATTTATTCGCACAACTTCCCCCATTCCGTAACGTCTTGCGCCGCGCAGGGTGCCCCACCGCTTGGGAACTGTTGAAAATCTCTTGGGATGTCATTCTGAGGAGTCCGGCAACTGCCGCACGACGAAGAATCCCCAAGTCGTTGTTGGACAAACACGGCAGATTCTTCGCTTCGCTCAGAATGACAAGCAGATGGACTTTTTCAACAACCTCCTTGCGGTGGGATTAGTCAACACCTTTACCGTCTTGCCATGCGTCAGGTCACGCTCCCAATAACGCCACACTCATTCCGCTAAGACCTGACGCAACGGTCAACATGACAATAGTTCAACGATAGGACGATTTCTACGTATCATACCGAGTTGCATTCATAATGATATCATGTGTCGCGTTCGGCAGATACGACGCACGAATCATACCGACAGCCGTAGGGGCGCAGCACGCTGCGCCCGCGGGTACTCGCAATACCGAGAACGGAGTATGTATCATTTTGAATGCAACTGCGTATTAGTTGGTCAAGGCAGACTGATATGCGAGATCAACATCTAAGAGCTTCTTGATTTGCACGTGGCGACTACGGTCTGGATCTCTTTGAAGTCTATCGGCTTGGGCAGGAACTTGCCGACACCCGATTCTTTGATCTTTTCCATGATATCATCCGTCGCATAGGCGCTGACCATTATCACAGGAAGATCGGGGTAACGCTCATGAAGGTCGTTGAACAGCGAGATGCCGTCTCCGTCCGGCATCTTCAGGTCTGTGATTACCAGGTCAACGGTATGGCTTTCCAAGAACCTTGCCGCTCCTGAAACCGTCGAAAAGGGATAAACGATGTTGTCGGCGTCCTCCAATCGCTGCTTCAGACTGGAGAGAAAATCCTCGTTGTCGTCGATGATTAGTACGCGTGTCCGCTTAATTCCGGCCAGCATTCTGCCGATCTCCGACTCAATCGTTCCGATGCGAAATGGCTTGGCAAGAAAACCGTCGGCTCCGCTCGAATAGGCCCGGCTCCTGATCGAATCGTTGCCGATACCGGTTATCAGCATCACCGGCAGATGACGATTAGCCTTCTTAATTTCCTCAAGCAGTTCAATTCCGGACATGTCCGGCATGTTGATGTCGGAAACGACTAAATCGATATGTTCCTTCCGGAGAACTTCCAAAGCCGTCTTGGCCGACTCGGCGGCAAAGGCTTCATACCCGATGGCCGCCAACGTATCGACCAGCAGGTCGGTGAGATTGGGGTCATCGTCTACGACCAGCACTTTCGTCCTCTGATTGGTCACTCTATACTAATCGTGCGGTTCGCCGGAATCTTTAGCGCCGATTGTCAGCTCAGAGGCAACGAAAAAACGTTCATTTTGCCGCTGACGTAGCTTATCTTAAAGATCGGGCGGCAGGCGCATTAACGATCTGAATACAAGGACGATAATCCGGTTCGTACCGGGAAATCTCAACAAAGGAGTGTAAGGATGAAGCGAACACGATCGGCAGGACTGCTGTTGACCGCAATCTTGTTGCTGACAGTCTCCTCTCTCTACGCGGTCGAGCAGTCACCACTTTTGACCGCAATGAAGACCGAGCTGGATCGCTCGGTAAGAACGCTGGGGCATGCCGACTCAGTGCCGATGTATTTCCTGAGCTATCAGGTTACCGACACTGACAGGCGAACGATCAGCGCCTCATACGGTGCGATTATCGTGGATGATCATTCGCGCTCGCGTATCCTCGATATTGACCTGCGCTTCGGCGATTATCGACTCGACAACACTCGCGAGATTCGCGGCAGCTACGATTACAGTTTCTCCAACAGCGGGCCCACGATGTTACCGTTGCAGGATGACGAAAAGGCGATCCGCACGGCTATCTGGGAAGCCACCGACGACAAATACAAGACGGAGTTGGAGCAGTATACCAAGGTCAAGACGAATCAGGATGTAATGGTGGAGCAGGAAGACACTTCGGCGGATTTCTCCGTCGAAAAACCGAATGTCTTCGTCGGCACCACGGTTGCCGTTACCTGCGACACGGCGGCTTGGGAAACCCGACTGCGCGAATTGAGTGGCATCTTCAAGGACTACCCTTTCGTCGAGAAATCCTCCGTTGACCTGTCGATCACCAACGATAATCGCTACTTCGTGTCCAGCGAAGGTTCCTCGATTCAACAGGGCCAATGCTACGTCCGGATGTCTGTTTTCTGTTCAGGAACCTGTACTGACGGTATGCAAATTCAACGCTATGAAGGATTTGATGCCGCAACCACGGATGGACTACCTGCTGATTCGGTGGTAGTGAAGACTATCCATCGACTGGTCGGGGAGTTGGAAGTGCTGTTGAAGGCCCCATTGGCGGAACCGTATTCTGGCCCGGCAATTCTACTTAATCGTGCCACCGGCGTCTATTTCCATGAGATCTTTGGTCACCGGATTGAAGGCCATCGCCAGAAATCCGAGACGGAAGGACAGACTTTCGCAAAAAAGGTCAATCAGAAAATCCTTCCCGACTTCATCAGTGTGATCGATGACCCAACATTATCGGAGTTCAACGGCAAATTCCTGCGCGGACACTACCTTTACGACGATGAGGGTGTCAAAACCGAGAAAGTGACCGTAGTCGACAATGGTATCCTGAAGAACTTCCTGATGTCACGTTCACCGGTGCGCGGATTCCCGGTCTCCAACGCTCATGGCCGCAAGCAAGCAGGCTTGTCGGTGGTCTCACGGCAGGGAAATCTTATGATTCGTTCCAGCAAGGAATTACCGTTCGACTCGCTTCTGGCACTGCTTAAGGAAGAGTGTCGCAAACAGGGCAAGCCCTATGGGCTGATCTTCAATGATATCTCCGGCGGTTTTACATCAACCGGGCGGTACGGCCCGCAGGCGTTCAAAGTTATTCCGCTGTTGGTGTACAAGTACTACACCGATGGCAGACCGATGGAGGCGATTCGGGGGGTCGACATCGTCGGCACGCCCTTGGCCAGTTTCGAGCAGATCATTGCCACCGGCAATGACTACGATGTCTTTAATGGCACCTGCGGTGCTGAGTCGGGTTCGGTGCCGGTTTCGGCCATTGCTCCCAGCATCCTGGTCGCCTCGTTGGAAGTCGAAAAGAAGTTCAAGGAGCAGCAGAAACCGCCAATTTTGCCGCCTCCCTACAAACCGATCAAAACCAGCGGGATTTACTAAGAGGAGGGGATGAAGATGATTACAAGATACTCACGCAAAACCATAGTCATCGGCATTATTGCCGCCCTGCTTGGAATGGTTTCGTTTGCTTACGCCCAACAGGCCGGCGACGTGCTTTTCAAGGCCATGCAGGATGAACTCGATCGTAGTATGTCGCAACTCGTCATGGAAAACCTGGAGCGACCCTACTTCGTCAGCTATACCATCGACGACGCGCAACAACTCGAAGTGCACGCCAATCTGGGCACGCTCACGCAGTCGAACCTCGACCGCGGACGATATCTGTCTATTGACCTGAGAGTAGGCAACTATTCGCTTGATAACAGTAACTTCGTATCCGGCTATTCCGGTTTTGGCGCCGATTATGCCCAACTGCCGATCGACAACAACTATGACGCCGTCCGCAATCAGATCTACTTGCAGACCGACCAGGTTTACAAAGACGCGCTGGAGACGATCTCGAAAAAGCGGGCTTACCTCCAAACCCGCGTTATTGCCAATCGTCCGGATGATTTCCTCAAACTGCCGGTAAATCGCATCCTCGACAAGTCGGAGGAATTCGATCTCAATAAGGCGAAGTTCGAGGAACTGGCGAAGGCCGCTACTGTTGTTTTCAGGGATTATCCCGATATTATCTCCTCCGATCTGAAGATTCAGGCTGCAATTGCCAACCAGTATCTCCTCAACAGCAACGGTACACGTGCTTTGCGCGGTGACCGGATCTACATTTTCGATCTGTCGATGATGGGCAAAGCGGCGGACGGTGAAGATATCTTCGACGGCGACCGGATTGTTTACAACTCTCTCGCGGCCATCCCCTCGGTCGGCGACCTGACCGCCTGGGCAAAAGCCAATGCCGACAGGATGAGCAAGTTGATCAAAGCAGATACGCTGGAAGAATACATCGGTCCGGCAGTCTTCACCGCTGATGCCGCCGGCGAATTTTTCCGACAGCTGTTTGTACGCAACATCTCCAACCTGCCGCAGCCGACCTATGAAAACGAGCAAATGGCTGCGATGATTGGGCGAGCCGGTGGTGGCGGTGGTGAATTTGCCGAGAAACTCAATCGTCGGGTTTTGCCGGCTTCATTTACCGTGTACGACGACCCGACTATCGGCAAGGTCGGCAGCTCTCCCGTAATAGGTGGCTACAACGTGGATGATGCCGGCAATACTCCACAGAAGGTCGTGCTGGTGGAAAACGGCAAACTGGTCAACCTGCTGATCGGAATTTCTCCGACCAAGAAAATCAAGGATGCCAACGGTCATGCGCGGGGCGCCGTCGGCAAACTGATAACTGCCAAACCGTCCAATTTGGTGTTCGAGTCAAGCGAAAAGGTGCCCTACGCCAAACTCAAGGAGGCGCTGATCACTCTCTGCAAAGATGTCGATCTGCCGTACGGTTTGATTGTCAAGCGCTTGAGTGACCCCAATGCGTCGATCGGCTCTTTTACGATAAGGATGGGCAATAGGATGATGCGGGGGTCAGGCGGTTCAGGTGCCCCGGAAGCGCTGAGTTCGCCCTGGGAAATCTACAAAGTCTACCCCGACGGACGCGAAGAACCGGTACGTGGTCTTCAGTTCAACAACGTCACTGTCCGCATTCTCAAGGACATTCTGCAGACCGATGATCAGATGTTTGTCTACAACTATCTTCTGAATGCCGATCCGGAGATGCCGGCATCGATCGTCACTCCCTCTGTGCTGATCGAGGAAATGGAACTCAAGAAGAACGAAGAAAAAATCATGAAGCCACCGTTACTTCCCTCGCCGCTCGCAGGCAAGTAACTCCTTGACCCAATGTCAGTAAGCCGGGTTTTCGCTTCCCTTTTACGGGAATCGAAGACCCGGTTCTTGTTTGGCGATAAATATGCGCGCAAAATTGCCGAAAGAATAGCAGACGGCACGAACAGCCTGAGCTTCAGGCCGTAGGTCGTCATGTGCAACGACAAAGGCAACTTGGGGCCACCGGGTTCTCTGAGGAAGCGACGACGTGCCACAGGACAACTTCGACCAGACATCAGCCACGAATCTATCGCTAAATCGCACGCCGGCTAACGTTGCGATCAATCGTCAACCCATGCTCTTGGTGTTGCACGGACCACTTCTGGGAAAGACTTTCACGATTGAGCAACCGGTCCTGACCATCGGCAGATCAAGTCAGTGCGACATCCAGATCGAAGACGACAACGTCAGCCGTAAGCACGCCGAGATCAATTTCCGTGATGGGCTGGTCTGGCTGACGGATCTGCAATCAACCAACGGATCTTATGTTAACTCCAAACGGGTCAGCGAGATTCCTCTCAATGACGGCGATCTGGTCCTGATTGGACGAGTGCTCTTCAAATTCATCCACTCCAGCATTGTCGAAAATCGATTTTTCGGCCAGATGTATTCGCTCGCTACCACCGACTTTCTCACCGGCATCGCCAACCGCCAACAGATAATCAATCTGTTAGAGCAGGAATTTAACCGCGCCCGACGCTATGATCGCCCCTTGAGCGTTCTCATCTATGACATCGATCGTTTCAAGGAAATCAACGACACTTACGGACATCTGGCCGGTGACCAGATGCTGATCGAAAGCAGCCGCATCGTCAAAGATCACCTCCGCGCCGAGGATCACTACGGCAGGTTGGGTGGTGACGAATTTCTGATTATCTGCCCGGAGACACCGGTGGAGCATGCGCTGGCGTTGGGCAAACGCATTCAAGTTGTACTGAGCAAGACCGATTTCCTGGTCAAAGACAAGATCGTCTTCTTCACGATCAGCGTCGGCGCCGCCGCTCTCTCGCTGAAGGTCTCTTCGTCGGACGAATTCTCTCTGCTCGCCGATCAGGCGCTCTACCGCGCCAAAAACGCGGGCCGCAACCAATGCGCGAGTTGAGCGGCATTATCTTCAGGAAAATCTTCTATTTCGTAGGGCGCAGCTTGCTGCGCTCGCGAGAATAGTCTGGCAGACCGGATTTGGAACGAAACCTCAAAGCTCAGAAACCGGAGCATGATATATCGGGTTTCGTATTTTGCTGACAAACTAACCTCAAAAGCCTCTCTCAATCAACCTTCAGACGTATGAGAGGCGGAATCATTCCGATGCGAGACTTTTCGTGGTCTGATTGTTTCTCGGCAGAATAGCCACATTCTCTGGCGAGCCAGAGGAATGGCGCGTAGTAATCCTTGCCCTCTTCTTTCTCCTGCATGTCATCAATGAAATCCGAACACGTTTCGGCAACACCTTTGATACTGCGACCCCAGCATAATCGAAATACTCTTAAGTACAGATCGTTTCCCTCGTCGAGGGCTGCTTTGGCTATTCCGCCCGCAAAGTCGTACGCCGCGAGTGTAGTAACTACTGCTTTACGTTGTGCCTCACAACTCCATCGTGCGTTCTTCTTATCGTAGTCAGACTTGGTTGTGTATCTCCTGACAATCTCTCGGGCCGCTCTCATCTTCGGTGTCTCTAGTGTCCCGTCCCGCATGTTCTTTGAATAAGCCTGTGACCCGCCCTGGCATCCTCGCTAAGACGGGAAACCAGTGTAACTCTCTTCTGGATTCCCGCTTGCGCGGGAATGACCGCCGCTTAAGGTCTCCGACACACGGAGCTGTTCACCCGGATATATCCAACATATTTCCGGGACAGGATACTAGGTGAGATAGCGAGGGAAGCGCTGCCACCCGAGTTGCTTGCTGCATCACCTTCAGCTGCTTCTGCATCTCTCTCAGTTGTCTGTGATATATGACAGCGACGACCGAAGCTGCGACAACGCCCGACCACGTTCCCAGTACGTCGAACAATGTGCAGTTGTCAGTTGCAACCGTGAAGGCCCGCTTGATCAGATTCATAGAGAATATTATATCCATAAAATTCCTCCATTTCGATTAGAGCATTTCTGGCACCATTGTCAAATCGTGGCCGTGTCTGCTCCTGCCCAGGATTGTCCGGGATTGCACACGGACTAGGCAGGCACTTCCTGACATAGAGACTTCTATAATACTCGATTTGGAAATATCTCCCGTCCGTGTCATTTGGTTCTCAAACTGGATGCCAGCTTCCGCTGGCATGACTCACTCTCCGACGGTCAAAGGTCTTCTTGGCTGGGGTGGGGTGTCACTCCAGCGAAAGCTGGAGTCCAGTCAAGAAACCAAATCATCGAACAAGTCCCGCCATTCTGGATTCGCCTTCTCGATCAATTCCAGCTTCCACTCCCGTTTCCATGCCTTGATTTGCTTCTCACGACGAATGGCCTCATACGCATCATCACAGAATTCAAAGTATACTAAATGCTTCACTTGATAACGATGTGTGAATCCTCTGGTCGTGCCTTCGCGGTGCTGGCAAATCCGTCTAATGAGGTCGCTTGTAACACCAACATAGAGAGTACCATTGCGTTTGTTCGCCAATATGTATATGAAGAATCGTTTTCGAGCATGCCTGTGTAATGACAGTCGTGCCAGGTCGGATTCGACTAATGTCGAACTATGACCTGACACGACATTGAAATCAGTGCCAGAGGTCTGCTAAAACTCCGTCTTGCCGGAGAACTTGAACGAACCGAGATGGATCGTCGGCACTGAGACACAACCTACCGAACTCCACCAAGCGGCAATTAGCTGCGATTCTTTCGAGATCGCGACGGTTGACTTGAAAGCGCGCATCATCGAGTCGGTGAAGCGCAGGTTTTTGATACCGTACTTGATCTCACCGTCCTCAATCAAGAAGGTGCCGTCGCGTGTCATGCCCGTCAAGATCGAATTGCGTGTGTCGATCAAACCGTTGATGTAGTGGAATCGCGTTACCAAAATTCCACGTTTGACACCGGAGATCATTTTTGCTCTTGGCGTTTTGCCCGGTGCTACGACGATGTTGAGACCGAGCGCGCCCTCGGCCGCTTCGGTCGCTGGCAGCGCATGGCCGGTAGATTTGGTCTTGCCTTTGACCGCTGCCATGCTGTCATAGACAACACCTTTGGCGACACCCTTATTAATCAGCATCACCCTCTTCTTGGGCACTCCTTCAAAGTCAAACGGGAAAGCGATTGCCTTCGGATCAAGCGCATTGTCGTAGATCGTTATCTTCTCCGACGTGATCTTGCGTCCGATGCGACTGGCGAGAAAAGACGTTCCCTGCTGGAACGATTTGGAACCAAAACCGGTGTAGTTTAGCCACTCCATCACTTCTGCCACCGCGGCCGGTTCTAAGATGACTTCATATTCACCCGGCTCAAGCGCCTGCGGGTTTTGCGACAATTTGCATTTGTCCACAGCGGTCTTGGCCAGCGTTTTGAAATCGATGTCGGAAATCCGGCGCGAGACTGCCGAGGCATATCCCGATGACGTATCCGACATCGTAACCATATTGATCGCTGCCGCGGTCACCGGCTGATACGCGCGCACGCCCCGCGAATTAACGATGGCGATCTCACCGCTGGAGGTGGAATACGCTCCGGCGATCGTCAAGCCCTGTTTGGTTGCTTCGGCAATCACCTTTTGCACCGTCTTGGCGCGCTGCATCGGCGTACAGCGGGCGGTTGCTTTGTCAAACGTCGTCAATTGTCTGTATTTCGACCCCTTTGGCAATCCCGGAAACTTCGGATTCTCCGCCCGGCTGCGCGCGATCTCAATCGAGTTATCGAGCGTCTGCTTGAGGTCTGCATCAACCAATGAATTGGTGGACGCCACGCCAACGCGCTTTCCCAACACCGACCGGAAAAGCACGCGGCAGTTATTCTCATACACATTCTGATGGATGAACGAATTCGCGAAACGGGTGAGGCCGAATTCGTCGCCAATGTAAACGATCTCCGTCTGATCGGCAGTGGAGTGTGCCAGGACCGACTCGAGCTTCTTCAGTAGTTTCTCTTTTCCGATCATTTGCTCACCCCCACCTTGATGTTGCGAAAGCGCGCCGGCGCCGTACCATGCGCGACATGCATCGACTGCATCGGTTCCCCTTTGCCGCAGTTGGCAATTCCCCACACCCGCCAGTGGTCCCCGCTGCAAATAGCATCACACGAGTTCCAGAACTCCGGTGTTATTCCGGTGTAGACCGCATTTTTGTACATCTGTCCCAACTTGCCGTTCTTGATTTCCCAGGCGCACTCAACGCCAAACTGGAAATTCAACCGCTTGTCATCAATCGACCAACTCTTGTTGAAATCCAGGAAGATGCCACGCTCGGTATCGGCGATCAGATTCTCAAGCGTCCACTCCCCCGGTTCAAGGTTGATATTGGTCATGCGGATAATCGGAATGCGATTCCAACCGTCGGCGCGCATGGCTCCGTTGGAGCGTTGCTTAATCACCGGCGCCGTGTCTCTGCCGGTTAGATAGCCGACAAACAATCCGCGCTCAACAATCGGCGTTCGCTGCGCTTTCACCCCCTCATCGTCATAACCGAAACTGCCCAGTCCGCCCGGTATCGTGGCGTCGGCCGTGATATTGACGATATCCGATCCGTATTTGAGTTTGCCAAGCTTGTCCAGCGACAGGAACGATCCTCCAGCAAGCGATATTTCTGTGCCGAGTACCCGATCAAGTTCAATCGGATGTCCGCACGATTCATGAACCTGCAGCGCCATTTGCGCCCCGCAGATGATGATCGTTGTCACTTCATCCGGGCAGGGAGCCGCCTGCAGCAGCGCAACTGCCTCCTCGCGCACTCGCTCCGCATGATTGAGCAGTTGCATCTCCTCGACAAATTCCCAGCCTCGTGCAGCGAAATCACCCCCCTGGGAGTTGGGGTAGGAACGGGTCTGCGCTTCCTTTCCGTCGAAAGCCACCGCATGGTAGCCGGCGCCGGACTCGACAATCTCCTGCTCTATATCCGCACCTTCAGTCGACAGAAATAGCTTATTTGTCTTGAAGAAATTCATCTCAGCTTCTGCCGACTTGATTTTCTTAGCCTTCTTCAAAACATCGGTCACCTTCACCAGCAGTCCGATCTTCTCCTCCGTGGAGACCGCGAACGGGTCTCTCACGCATGGTGACTGATAGAAATCCACAAACGGTTCCTGCTCGGCAAGCACCACCGGATCGTGTTTGGTCACTGCCGAAGCCTTGGCGACTTGTAGCGCCTGATTGGCCGTCTTCATCAGTTCGGCAGGCGTCAGGATGGCGGTAGCCGCAAATCCCCAGCAGCCATCCGCCAGCACGCGCATACCTGCTCCGACGTCGATGTTGCGCGACAGCGAGTCGACAACACTGTCCGAAACTCGAATCGTCTCGTTTTCTTTGCGAATGTACCGACAGTCCGCGTACGTTACACCCTTGCCGCGGAGCCATTCGATACATTCTTTGAGCTTATCTTTCATCACACCTCCAAAGGCTTTGTGCCCTAAGATCATGTCTTTGAATACGGTTTGTCTGGCTCGAAGGATACGCCAACCGGGCATCACGAACAAGGAATTTCTGTTCGCGCTTGCTCCAACGGGCAGGAAACACGTACCCGGAGTTCGGAATTCATCTCGATGAGAAGACAGGGAATTCCACATCGGGTGCGGAATAACTCTGATGAGAACATATTTGAGGCGACCAACCGAAGTCTCACGAACTGAGAGACGCATTGCAGAGTTGTTGGTAATACCGGCGCTGTTGATACTCCCGATGCCGTGCATCTCATCACCTTGATCCTTCCCGTTAACGCAACACTGCTCTGCGACTGCTGCAATCAAAACAACCCGCATACCCGAAAATGGCCATGGGCTCACCTCATTTCTCCCCAGTTGACATTTTGCTGCACATTCCCCGCAAAGTATGGGGGGAATCCAGCATTTTTTGAAAGCAACAACCACCATTTCGGCCTCGTGATTAATCTGCAACTTGTTAAAATACAACGGAATAACTCGACTCGCTTGTGACAGGAATAATTTTCCGGCTGGGCACTGGATTTGCAGCAGATAAGTCGGGCACTTGAGTAAGACTCGAGTGTTCTGGGTTGCGGGCTAAAAGGTCGCAAATATGACGTCCCGGTTGAGAGGAACTATGGCGAAAAAACGCAGATCTGGATACAAGATTCCTCACAAAACTTGCTGGCACCTCTATTCGCTGCAGAGCCTCAACAGCGAGAAGTTTATCAAGGTCGTCAACAAAATCCTCCGTCAGGAGTGGCAAGTCATAAAATAGCTTGCGCGCGGTCGACTCCAACTCGTCGAACTGCATTTCTTAGCCCTTCCCAGCGGTCACACAGCAACTTCATACAACAACCAAAATCGAATTATTCTTCGGCGTATTGCTGTTTTCGCCCGGGAACCGGCTCGCTTTTGCCATGGCTGCACTGAGGACAGGCGCCAATGACAGGTACCGGCCAAGAAGGGCTGTTGCGGGCATAAACGGGAACGTCTTTCCCGCCGGAATGGCAATCCCGACGTCCATTTTGGAAATCCGGAGTGATAGCCGGATTACTGCTTCCACCGGCACAGCCGCGAAGATGCTCGGCTGACCGATGATGGAATTGCAGACAAGAAGGATGCAGAAGTGGACGATATTGGACTTTCGAACAGACGACCAACTATATGTTGTGGTCACCATGGCTGCCGAAAACAGCCGACCATAGGCCGTTTGAAGAAAGTTTATGTTGTTGGCACGTAGTTTGTTAGCAGAAAGTAAGGAAAAAAGCTTGACAAGAAAGTTGTGTCGGGATATGTTCCCCAGACTTTCGGGGGCTCTCAAGACAGAGCTGGATGCGCATACTGTAATGTTCTTTAGGGATGAAGAAAAAACTATCGGTCTTTATTGTTCCTGATTCAGGCAACATCAGGCAATTCTCCTTTTCCAAATCGTTGTTGATTGGTCTGGTGGCAGTCGTATTTCTGTATTCTGGCGCAAGTCTGGTGTTTTCAATAGACTTCTTCTCCCGCAAAGTCGAAGCGCATCGCTACAAGTCAATGTCGGAAGAAAATCGGTTTCTCACCGCCAAACTTGCCAGTATCAACATGTCGATCGGGAAGCTGAACGACGAGGTCAAAGGGCTGGTTGAGAAAGAAAAAGCAATCCGCACTATCTTTGAGCTGCCCGAGATTGACCCGCAAGAGCGCGAACTCGGTATTGGTGGTCCAGATGCTATTTCTTCCACCGACAGCTCGGCGCCCATCAAGGATGCCGCCTTCCAGTCTGAAGCCGAAATCGATAGGTTGGTAGCTCTCTCTTCTTTTGAAAAGGATCAGTTCAACTATATCTATCAACGACTTCTCGAAAAGAAAAGCAACCTTGATCATACCCCGTCAATCTGGCCCACCCAGGGCTATCTTATTCGCGGCTATGGCGTTAAGAGCGATCCGTTTACCGGAGAGCAGAAACTGCATTCCGGTCTGGACATCTCCAATCGCATCGGCACGCCGGTGGTCGTAACTGCTGATGGAGTAGTCGCTTCCACCAGCTACCAGTCTGGATTGGGTAACACTATAGTCGTCGACCATGGCAACGGCTTCCAGACCGTATATGGTCACCTCTCGCAGTTCAAAGCCAAAGAAGGACAGAAGGTTAGACGTGGTGAGTTGATCGGACTGATCGGAAACACCGGCTACTCCACCGGTCCGCACCTTCATTATGAAGTGGTCAGATTCGGTGGCACTATCAATCCGGTTCGGTATATATACACCGCCGGGCCGAATTTCTAGTGCTCTCCACTGTTCAACTTATAATCCCAAGAATTCGTGACTTTCAGTAAAAACCGAATACCTCCTGCCGACTATTTTGACAGGAGCGGGGGCAGAACCGACCTGGGAATGGATGATTCCGGCTGGTACCGCCGTGCGAATTTCATCTTGATTCTTGTCGTCGGCAGAGAAACTAGTGTGGTGTCACAGAGAAAACCTTACAAATGAGAGGGATCTTCAAGAATCGTCATTCCCGCGAAAGGGAGTGTTGAAAAACCTCGGTGGTTGTCATTCTGAGCGGAGCGAAGAATCTAGCGCACTTGTCCTACAACAACTTGGAGATTCTTCGTCGTTCAGTCCGGCGCCTGACGGACCGGCAGTTGCCGGACTCCTCAGAATGACAGTCGTGGATGTTTTTCAACAGCCCGGAAAGCGGGAATCCAGTATTGTAATTAGCCTGGATCCCTGCTTTCGCAGGGATGACGGATTAAGGACTACTGCCGTAGAGAAGCGTTAGGGACACTACATTAGTTAGGCTTCCGTAGCGGCTGGACTGTTTCGTTGTCCGCCCAAGGGGGTACATTGTTGTACGGGAAAAGCAACTCATAACAGCGGGGGGAACAATCATTTCGACAGACAAAAGACCGTCTCAGCAGCCAGTAGACGATTGTATACGTTACGGCAGAAAGAGTTAGCCGATCGCTAAAAACCGGCTATTGTTGATCGGGATATTTTATCTTTTTGGAGCCCACTTGGAACAAGTAACTTGACAAAACGTTAAAAGAACATGATAGTTATATGCGATCTACCATTGACAGGATTACTACGGAAAGGCAGAGTATGAAGGCAAAGGATGCTGCGGTTCTCGAAGAACCAGATCAACTCGATGGCGAGGTTGATGATGAGGTGGAAGATGCTGCTACCGGCGGTGTAAAGGTCAGTGATCCGAGCGAAGTGGAAACAATTGCTTTGATAAAACGGATTCAATCAGGCGAAAACAAAGCGTTTGGCAGCCTGATGAAAAAGTACAAGAGCCAAGTTGCGGGAATTGCCTATCGCATGGTGGGGGATTATGATGAGGCCAAGGATATTTCGCAGATGGTGTTTGTGAAGACATCTCGCAACCTCGATCGCTTCGACACAACCAAGAAGTTCTCGACCTGGCTTTACCGCATTACCGTAAATGCGTCAATCGACTACATTCGCAAACAGAAAAAGCATCGGCACGAAACACTGGAGACCTACAGCGATTCCGTGGAGACCCCGGCCGACACACCGGACATCAGTCTCTACCGCAAGAATATCAAGGAATGCATCCTGCAGGCTGCCGACGCACTGAACGATAAGCAGAAGGCGGCGTTCCTGCTGCGCGACATCGAGGGGCACGAGATCGAAGAAGTGTCGGAAATTCTCAATATGCCGGAAGCGACGGTAAGATGGTATTTGCACCGGGCGCGGCTGAGATTGAGAAAAGAATTGCTTCGAAAGTACCCTTCATTCGTAGAAAAAGCAGGGATAGTGTTAGAGGCTGGGGAGAAAAGTTTTTAACCTCTTTTCATGATAGCCTCCCTATTATGGCCCCGCCTCGCTTTACCGCGAGACGGGGTTTTTATTTGTCACGTTGCAGCGTCTGCGATGAATGTAGTCGTTACATATTTTTCATGGTCGGGTCAACGATCTTCCCCACAAACAGAATCGTGCCGGAATGGTTTTCGTGAATGACGAACAGGAACGGCCGATTGACTTCGAAGACGCGAGGGCCCATTGAAGTGGTGCCGATAGTAACCGCCGTAACGGCCGCGGCTTCAGTACCATCCTCATCCACGACGACGTACGTCTTATGCTTCACTTCAGTGATCGCAAGCGAATACTCTCGACTGATGTTGCTGAAATCGGCGAAATCACTGAAAGCGATCCCCATGCCCAACGCTTCCAGCGCTCTTAAGAGGCTCAGTTCATATTCCAGTCGAAGACGCGGCAAGCTCAGAGGATCGAAGTCACCTTTTCGAAAGGTCGCTAACCACCGCTGCCAGTTGTCGTCCGTGAGCTGTCCGGCAACACTGTCAACCGGCACGCCGATGTTAGGCAGGAGCACCATCATGCTGTACTCGCCCTCACCGTATGGCAAATCAACCGCCGCGAAACTCTCGGCTTCCAAATACCGGAATTCGGTTCCCCTCATGACCATCGTACTGCATTGCTTGACAGAACCATCCGACAGAGTGAAGGGAATTTCGGTCGTCAACTCGCGTTTGAACTTGGTCTGCCAGAGTGCCTTGAAATAGATGGCGTCGATCAGGTACATGACGGTGTTGTCGGGAATGGCTTCAATGATCTTGTCAATCTTATCGTTAGTATTCTCCTTGACCCAATTATTGATGGTCACGACTGCCGACGGATTGGCAAAATCGAGCGCTCGCACGACAGCATCAAAGTAGGTCCGGTTAAGATTGACGAAGGTTGACTCGACCTCGAATCCCTGACGATACCAAATCGAATTGGCGATCTGAAACGTGACCTTGGAATCGAGACCGCGCAGCAAATCGATCACGCTACGATAGGATTCGTTGACATCCTCGAGCGACATCCCCTGCAATTCGAGCGTGTTTTGCATCGCTTCCTGCGTGGAGCCATTGGCGCCATTGTATGTCATCCCGAGCGCCATCGATACCGATAGTGGCGAGATGAAAGCGTTCTTGTCCCCCTCTTGCGAAACAATCTCCCGGAAAAGCTTCAGACCGAACTTGTTGCTTGAGGTGACAAGTTCTTTCTCCGCAACGGTCAAGTCGCGCACCGGCGTCGGCGCCGGCGGTGTAGGTTTGCTGGTACATTGCACCAACAAGCCACAACAACAGAGAATCAAGAGTGTACTAACTTTCCTGAACATGATTTACCTCCCTACAATTCAAGAAATGCGCTCCGAAGAACAGACGCAGTTAGTGTGATAATGTTTGACGACGAAGATCGTTCTTGGCTCGCGGCCTCTCTCAGAGGCGATGTCTGGCGTCATTATTTCTCCAACTTGTACCTGGTGAGTTGCCAACTTACGCTTGTTTGATAGGAATGCTCGGGTCGTGTCGCGCTTTTCACGAACTCAATTTCGAGGATACCTACCCCCGGTGCTATAACGTAAGTCTCATCGTAGCAAGTTGTACCGGCCGCACTAGTGTCGCACGCGCTACGTTCGTAACGATAGCAGTTTTTGAATATCCCTGCCGTGACGATCACGGATTCGAGTCGGCTAACTACACGCTGTGCGCCTGAAAGCAGCTCAAATCCTGGAAACTCAGGTCTGGATGTCACAGGATATGATATGGGCTTGTCGGTGGCCCTGATGAACTCCAAACCCGATCCGCTGAAAATGCTGTCATGTCTAACCATGAACCGGGTCCCGAATGGGGGGAATGAACTTGACAGCCTCCACCAGACGTTATCGCCGTTCCCATCTACAATCGATTTAGTTATAAGCACTTCTTCATAGGCAGCGGCAATTCCGCCGGCAGAATCAATACTGAAGATCTCGTATAGCCAGTAATTGCCGACGGCGGTAGGAACCAGCGAACTAGTAGCGCCAACTCGGATTGTCACCACTTCACTGTCCGCAAGACTGCCGTCTGAGGCGACAAACAAGATGTTGTGGTCGCCCACTTGCGATGAATCCGGGGTGAAAGCGAACGTGTAGTAGGCCGGAGTGTCATGCATGAATACGGCGTTTTCAGGTATACCAGAAGCAGTCACGACAGGAGTTGTACCGTCACTGTCAAGCGCCGTGACCACAAGAACTAAGGTTGCCCCGACCCCCATGGAGCGAGAACCGACGATGCGTAACACTGGTGCGTGGTTTCTGGCTTCCGTTACTTCTATGACGACGATGTCGCTGTCCGCGAGCTCGCCGTCCGAGGCGATAAAGGTAACTTGGTACTCCCCTGCCTGACCCGTATCCGGAACAAACAAGAACCTTCCAGTGCCACCGCCGTTGTCGACGAAACTTGCATGAGAAGGCAAATTGATCGCACTGAGGGTCGGGATTGTACCATCAGGATCAACTGCCCAGATTGAAAACCGTAAAGTGTCGACTTCGCGAACAGATTTCGGTTCGACGGATGTCAACTGAGGCGCACGGTTGCGCTGCGAGCCTTCAGGATAATAGACCTGTCGAAAACTCTCCTCCGGCTGCTGACCGATATATCCGGAGATATTGAGGGCGATTGGGTTGACTCCGCCATATACTTGGCGGTACAATTCCGCAATCGGCGTTAGCATGAACTTCAACTCCCGGCGATTATAGCATTTCCCCTCACACTTGCAGGAATCGGCGTTGTCGAAATGCCTCAACCAAAGATTTGCCTGAACCGGGATAGATTCTGCGAACGCGGCCGGACTCATGAACAGAAAAAAGTAATGGTTCTTGCAGCCACCACCATAACTCACTACAAGATTATGCGTGTCACCGGCAATCGATATCGTATCAATGCTGAAATGACCTATCTGAATCGACTCGGGGGGCACGTCTGTCACGGTCACTTTCTCAACCGGTGGTTGTTGCCCTGAGGAGTGTGTGATGATCATTGTTGCCTGGTACTCATTTAGCGGCATGGGCGGCGTAGTCAATCGGAGATTGCCCGAGGTCTGGGGATAAGGCTCCAGTCGCAGCAAAGACAGTCGATACCCCAGAGTGTCCACAAAATAGGGATTCTCCGCACTGTACCTGGTACCACCCAAAACTCCAAGAGTCACCAATGCCGTGTCCCCCGACGTTTTCACCAAAGCTACTTGGATTTCGGCCATTCCCACCCAGAAACAAAAGGCATTGAAGGGGCAGCGGGAGTCGCTTAGCACACCACGAAACGCGACAGAGAGGTTTTCTCCCTGAACCGGTACTGAGCTACCAACCCTGAATGTGTGCAACTCACCGAGTTTAACCTGCTCCGGCTGAGTCGGCTTATCCGAACACTGCAAAAGCAGCAGGATGGCAGCCAGCGCCACAAACGTGAGCATTTTCCTGTACATTGCTTGCACTCCTCCCTGCACCAATATGACGTAACTCCCTCGATTCTGTCAATAATGAATCCCAAGAAATCTCCGCCGCCGGCGTCTGCCGGAACCTATATTATTCCCATGTCAGAACGCCGGCTTGTGAAAGCCAATCCTCATGCAATTCCGCTGATGCTCGATATTGTGGAGTCAACCGCCTTCCTGCCGGGAGCGGACCAGTTTAGAAAGAGGTTCATCGAAATGCTCTCCTCCCAAGCCGCCACGCAGATGTCGTTTGGAAGTTGCGAGTACTATCTCGCCTTCGAGGATTATTTCCCCTTCGGTTTTGTCGGGTTGGCGCCGTTGGATGATTGTGGCGAACTGCGTGGGCCCTTTCTCTATCGCGACTATCTCGGCAAGGGTTATGGCGAGTACCTGCTGTCGCAAATCCACGACCTGGCTCGTAGCAGAGAACTGCGATTACTGTATACGCTGATTCCGGCGGACGCCCGGAAGGCACAGAGCTTTCTGGTACGCAACGGCTTTGAATTGGTTTCTGCCGATTCCCAATTTATCAAGCGCTGGCGCGATGGTCTGCTGGCAGATGCGTGCCTGGAGACCGGCACGGCATTGCTCGCGCGGCTGATCGAGCGCGAAACCTAGTACTTGCCTGCGAAAATTCGTTCTATGTTGAGATTCGTAGGGGCACGTTGCACATGCCCGTGGGCACACGCAGTGTGCCCCTACAGTGTAGATGCTCTTTTGAAAGCAAGTACTGGCACGCTGCTCTAATCACGCGCGCATCACTGCCTTTTTCAAGCTCTGTCGGCATCGTCCCAACAATGCCACTTGCTCCTTTGACAGACAGCAAGCACTATCTCCGGCGGCATAAGTCTATCTATTCCATACGACTGTGAAAATGCGCCCAAAAGGTCGCAATACGGCCAATAACCGCGCATTGCCTCGGTAATGTCCAGAAAAATGTGTAGAAAGGTATATCCATAGTTTTGTGCGAGTTTAGGTTTAAGCGGCCGGTTTGTAGATTTCCCTGACAGCATTGAGTTTCCGGTTGCTCTGTTCCCATTTGCTATTGAAGTATGCAAAGAGTGCGTAGACGGTTCGGTTACAACTGTCCGTCAGGCGCCGGACTGATCGGAGTTGGGAAAATGTCCCATCACCTTGAGTCTACGCCTCACTTCCCGGAAACAGCGTTCAATGACATTGGTA
>Ga0209777_10001064_pt1 | contig 41777 bp, 37 predicted proteins | sample FrelakmetHBP12HB_FD_187147 | JGI IMG/M metagenome (GOLD analysis project Ga0209777, IMG submission 187147) | Freshwater lake sediment microbial communities from the University of Notre Dame, USA, for methane emissions studies -HBP12 HB (SPAdes)... | ecosystem: Environmental > Aquatic >...
TATTCGTCACCGAAAAGTGAGTCTGGTAAATGGAATGCTATCATTCCCAATACAGTTGGTGAAAAATTAATCAATATAGTTTCTTGCGAACCAGTTACTCTAAATGATGCTGTTGTTGCTCCCAAGGTTGAGAAACCTGTAGTTCCAACAAAAACAGCTGTTGCTGCTAAAGTTGAAGAACCTGCTGCTCCGAAAGAGGTCATTGCTGCCACTGCCGCACCTGCACCTGCACCTGTTGCCGTACCCTCTGTCACTGAGAATTTAACTCCAGTCAGCAGCAAACAAAACGAGACAAAATCCATTCCTGAAGAAGGTGTTCGAAATTTGGTAAATAAGTGGTTGGCCAGTTGGCAATCAGGCGACATAGACTCTTACCGCAGTTGTTATGCATCGGATTTTCAATCAGAAGGAATGAGCTTAAATGCATGGATCTCCTACAAAACTAATATGCGCCAAATAAGTAAAAATATTAGTATCCACATTGAAGATTTAAAAATATCAGCGGTTGCAAATATTGCCACGGCAGTATTTACTCAACATTACCGTTCAGCCCTATTAAAACAATCAGGCAAAAAGAAATTGGAGTTAAGAAAAATAAATGACGAATGGAAAATATATAGAGAATTTATGCAACCATAATCACGGGGCAGGATAATGTACCCTCCGCTTCGCGGGATAATTCGACTAACGCTTCAAACTTTATTTCGTTCGTTTTCAGCGAGTCTCATTAGAATTGGAGTTTCACAATAAGCAAAGTGCATAAGTATTAATTTACAAACCTGCTTTAAGTAAACATTGCTTGCCCTAAATACCCAAAAACCACTGTATTAAAGCGCAGTTAGTGTCTTAGTCTAAAATCTCTTTCAATCCGTATTTCTCAATTCTGGCAGATGTACAATTCTGATCTTTTGTAGGTGCAGTCAACAAGCACTTCTTCCATTATATTTTTCTTTCTCTGTGATAAAAGAAAACCGGCTGGTAACCCACGATTCAGGGTTTCCATCAAAAACTTTTTCCACAAATTTTACACGATTATTTTTTCCTATAAGTAAAATTGTCGAGGAACGAGTGCCGTAAACCGGACTGGTAATAAATATGGACGACAATACCCGCTCCCATTCCAGGCCGACGCCTGTAGCGGGTAGTTTTTTGTCCGGCGGAATGTGACGATCCGCCAGCAGATCAAATAACGTTTCTTCCAATTCATTGCCTTTTTTATCCAACGCGGCTTTCAAGAACCTTTTACTCCGAGATACTTTTGGCCAGGACGTATTCAGGAGATGGTTGCTCAAACCATAGATTCCAGGTTTTAGTTTTTGTTTCTCTCCGCGATTAGAAAAAACGAAAAGGTCATTATCATTGCCTAATAGCAAGTTAAAACCGTTGTACTTATCAACCTGAGAGGAAATCTTTTTCAGATAATTATCGGCGTTCTGTTTTCCGGAAATGTAACTACTGACAAGTTTCCCGCGTGAAGGAGCATCGTTTTTCCATGAGGCCGGATCACGATAATTAGTGATAGCGGCAAATTTTCCCTTTTTGGTTACGCCCAGCCACGTACCGCCTTCTTTTAAGTCACGTCCGGCAAGCACGTGCGGTTGATCCTCCCAAAAGTCCGCTGGTGCTGATGGCCGCTCATAAAATTCATCACGGTTAGCCGCGAGAATTAAACGGTATGACGGATGAACATTGTAAGCGAATACTATCAGGCACATTGTTATAATTAACCGAGGGATTTACTTCATTATTTCTTTTAATTTTGCCATAATTTTCATCATTGTCTCTCCTGCTGGCGCGTTTATAAAAACATCGGCGATATCATCATGACCTGTGTCTCCCATATTAATGATGACAATTTTCGCGCCGGAGCGCTTGGCATAGAGAGGCATATAAGCGGCGGGATAAACAACCAGTGAAGAACCTATCACAATAAGTAAATCGCATTCCTCGGATTCCCTCTCCGCCGATATCAATGTATTTTGAGGCAGCATTTCACCGAAAAAGACAACATCGGGCTTGATAATACCCCGGCATTTTTCACATACCGGGAAATGATCAGGTGATAGATTTTTTTGTCTCATCAGTTCTAAATCATAACGCTCTCCACAATCGAGGCAAACGAGCCATTGCATATTGCCGTGCAATTCGTAAACCTTTTTCGGATTATTACCCGCTCTCTGGTGCAGGTTATCAATGTTCTGCGTAATCACTGCACTTAACTTGTTCATTCTTTCCAGTTCGGCTATCGCCAAGTGCGCCTGATTGGGTTTGGCATTAGTCATCAATCCGCCTTCCACAAGGTAATACCAAACTTTCGTGCGTGTTTCGCCGGAGTTTAGAAATCTGTCAATGGTGAAATCTTCGGGATCAACTTTAGTCCAGAGCCCGTCCGGACCGCGGAAATCCGGTATGCCCGATTCCGTGCTGATGCCCGCGCCGGTAAAAACCACCAGTTTTTTCGATGCCGCAATCATTTGGGCGACTTTATTTATTTTTGCTTCCATATAGTTTTTTTGCCGCTTTCTCTACGGCTTCTTTTGATTTTTCTCTGCCACCGGATTTAATTTTCCCGCAAATATCTTTCAGCGCTTTTTCGTAGATATCCAGCATTTTATTTATTTCTGGATTTTTCGTGATTATATCAATGTAAAGTTCAGGACTTTCCACAAACACTTTTTTTATAATATCGAGTTTTGTCCGGAAAATCGGCGTGGAAAATTTGTTTATTTCCGCAAGCTCAATATTCGTTTGGGCCAACGCCACTCCCAGAGTAATCGTGTTGAAATGATTGAGCGCCTGAACAATCGCCATCATTTTATCATGCTTTTCGGGAGTTGATTCCCAGACAGCCATTTTATTTTTTTTAAATACCTTCTTTAGCCAGCCAAGCCACTTTTTCCCTCGCACCGAACATAAAACAACATTCTGCCCGGAAGCGTCTTTCAACTGCGGCCCGAAAAGCGGATGACAGCCGATGACTTCCGCCCTGGAATTGGCCAGCATCAGTTTCACCGGTTCAGTTTTGAGCGAAGTCAGATCCATTAAAAGCTTATCTTTTGTAAGCAGCGGGCCAACTTCTTTAATTATACCGGCGGTGGCGGAAATGGGCACGGCCACGACTATAACATTACAGAGTCTCGCCAAATCGATTATTTGCAGCTTTGTTTTTCTGCCGCAAACATGAACCATGCAGCCTTCTTTTCTCAGCAAACGGGCAAACCAGCACCCCATGCCATTGGTGCCGCCGATTATCCCCACTTTAATTTTTTTCATCAGCTTATCGCCTTTTGTCTGAGTAAATGATCCGCCAGAACGATGCTTACCATCGCTTCGCAAACCGGCACTATCCTCGGCAGAACGCAGATATCGTGTCTACCCTGAATTTCAATTATCCGCTCTTTCCCTTTGCAATCTAAAGTCTGCTGCGGCTTGGCTATCGAGGGAATAGGTTTGCAATAAGCCCTCAGTACTATTTTTTCGCCGCTTGTTATACCGGCGAGTATTCCTCCGGCGTGATTTGTTTTAAATCCTTTTTTATTCATTTGATCGTTGGCCTGAGACCCCTGCAAACCGGCCAGAACAAAACCATCGCCGACTTCCACCGCTTTTACCGAACCGATGCTCATTAATGCTTTGGCCAAATCAGCATCCATTTTGTCGAAAACAGGTTCGCCCAAACCGGCTGGACAACCGCGGACAATAATTTCCACTACCCCACCCAGCGAATCCCCTTTTTTGCGAATCGCGGTGATCTTTTTCTCCATTAAAGCCGTAGCCTGTGCGTCGGGACAGAAGAGAGAATTTTCACGCACAAATTTTCTTAAATTTTTATCCGCAGGCATTTTGCCTCGGTCAATCTCTATTGAGCCGATTGCCTGTGTGTAGGCTATGACATCCATACCTGCCTGGACAATAACTTTTTCGGCAATTGCTCCGGCGGCAACGCGCGCAGCAGTTTCTCTACCGGAGGAACGCCCACCGCCGCGCCAATCACGGATACCGTATTTTTGCAGATAGGTAAAATCTCCCTGTCCGGGACGGAATACATCTTTTAATTCATTGTAGGAGGAAGATTTCGCATCAACATTTTTTATGATCAACGAGACAGGAGTACCGGTGGTTTTTCCCTCAAAAACACCGGAGAGAATCTCACCTTTGTCACTTTCCTTCCTCGTCGTTGAAGAAACCGTCGTCGATGGTCTTCTCCTGTCCAGAGCTTTCTGAATATCGGCTTCGTCCAAGTCAAGCCCCGGCGGACAACCATCTACAACCACCCCCAAGGCCTTGCCGTGTGACTCGCCCCATGTTGTAACACGAAAAACGCTACCAATTTGATTGCCGGCCATAAATTTCTCCTGTAAATCATTCATAAATCAAAGCGCGATCTTTGATTTATGAATGATATTATTTCACATTAACTTTTTTGCTTTTAATAATCTTATCCAAATTTCCCGATTTTCGCAAATATTGATAAATTTCTTCCGCGACCTGCACAGCACTCTTGCTTGCCGTATCCACAGTATGATTCGCAGCGTTCTCATATAAAAGATTCCGCTGTTTCATCATATCTACCGTTTCCTGAACAATATTTCCGTCTGTAAACTGCGGCCGTATCGCCGCGCTTTGAGCATCTTTGTTGAGCCGGTCAACAATGTCCTGCAGAGGGGCATTGAGCCAGATAATCACGCCTACCTGCTTTAACAAATCTACATTTTCTTGGGCAAGAACAACCCCACCGCCGGTAGCAATAACACATGCGCCTTTTTGCGCTAGAGTTTTTATTGTTTCTTTTTCCTTCGCGCGGAAAAAATCCCACCCGTGAAGCGCCACAATTTCTTTGACCGGCATAGCCATACTTTTTTCTAGCATCGCATCAGCATCCCAAAAAGCAATTTTCAGCTTAGCGGAAAGAATTCTGCCCACTGTGGACTTCCCGGTTGCGCGGTAACCGATCAGGACAACCTTCATATCTTTTTTAATTCCCCCCAGAACGAAGGAAATGATTTATCAACGCATTTTTTATCACTGATTTCTATGCCGCGAACAACTAGGCTGGCAATGGCAAAGCTCATTGCCATGCGGTGGTCGTTATATGTTTTGATTTCTGCCGGCCGCATTTTCCCTCCTTGAATAACAAGACCTTCCGGCATCTCCTGAGCTATAATGCCGGTGCGGTTCAATTCCGCAACCAGAGCTGTCAGCCGGTTGCTTTCCTTGATTCTTAAATGCGCCACGTTATTGATAACCGTCCGTCCTGAGCGGAAGGCCGCCAGCACCGCTAAAGTAGGCACCATATCCGGCATATCATTGAGGTCGAAAGTAAAATCACCCTCAGCCAGATTATTTCCGGAAACTTCCACCCAATTTTCTCCTGCACTCACCTTGTAGCCCAGCTCTTCCAGAACATCCAGCAGGCGAATATCTCCCTGCTTGCTTTGCCGGTTAATTCCGATAACTCTAATTGTTTTTCTCAAAAGAACCGCAGCGAGAAAAAAATAGGACGCGCTGGAAGCATCTCCTTCCACGCGATATTCACGCCCCTGATAAACTTCCCCTGCCGTGACATGATATTCATGTTTCCCTGTCTGGGTAATCTTCGCGCCGAAATCTTTCATTACGGCGATCGTCAAATCAATATAAGGAGTGGAAACGACGACGCCCTGTAAAGTTAAATCCATGCCTCTAGGCATATAAGGCGCACAAAGAAGCAGCGCCGAAACGTATTGCGAGCTTTCAATATCCCGCAGAGTTATCTTTCCTCCAGTCAGGCCATTGGCATTTATTTCCACTGGAGGACAATTGTTATTGGTAAGAATGTCAGCGCCCATCTCCTTCAGCGCTTCTACCAAAGCTCCTACCGGCCTTTCACAAAGACGCTTTTCACCGGTTAAAATATATTTGCCTTCACCCAGACACACCAGTGACGTGAGAAATCTCAACGCTGTACCATTATTTCCCAGAAACAATTCTTTGCCGCTGTTCACAATTTTGCCTGCTGTACCGGAGATAAAAAAACCTTCTTTCGAAGAAGCAATTTTCGCACCTAACGCCCGTAATCCATCAATCAAATACAGCGTGTCCTGAGAAATAAGAACATTGCTGATAAAAGAATTATCCCGTGCCAAAGCAGCGGCCACAAGCACCCGCTGACTCAGACTTTTGGAACCGGGAACACAAACAGTGGCATGCACTTCTTTAAAATGAACGTCGTCTTTATTCAATTTCAGTCAACCTTTCCAATATTACTTTTTTCATCAGAGCGCGGGGAGGTTCTTTTCCAGTCCACAACCGGATTTGCTCTGCGCCCTGATTCACAAACATATCCGCACCAGAAAAAATATGACAGCCCTGTTTTTCGGCATCTGCCAGTAATTTAGTCTTGAGCGGATTGTAGATAACATCCATTACATATTTATAACCCCCCAGCATCGTAGCCTTCACCGGCGATTTATCCTTAGGATACATGCCCACAGGCGTTGTGTTGATTAGGCAGTCGGCCTTAATCCTGCCTATTTCGGCAAGAGAATAAAACGGACAATTAAATTTGCCGGAAAGAATCTTTCCTTTTTCCAGTGTGCGATTAGCAATAACCGGAAATCCGCCCTCTTTCATTATTCCATACGCCGTCGCTCGCGCTGTTCCGCCCGCGCCAATAATCACAAAAGTTTTGCCTTTAACTGACATTGCTTCTTTGAGTGTAAGAACCAGTCCCAGCCAATCGGTATTGCAACCGGTCAGGCGGCCTTTGCTGTTGATAATCGTGTTTACCGCTCCGATCTTCAGCGCGTCCTCGTCAATATCATCCAGATATTCCATGACCGCAACTTTAAAGGGTATAGTTACACTGGCGCCCCGGATATTCATTACCCTCATACCCCACAACGCGCCACCTAAATCATGAACGCAAAACGCGCTGTAGTTTCCTTCGATTCCCATTTTCTTCAAAGCCGCGTTGTGCATCAATGGCGAAAGGCTTTGCTTCACCGGATTGCCCAGTAAAATGTAATTTTGCAGCAAAGATTTATGTAAAGATAAAGCCTGCACCAAAGGCTCATTTCTCCTGACATTGAACAATTCTGAAAATTGTTTCATCTCTTGAACGGTAAACTGTCCCGGCGCGGATTGCCCTTCCCGCTCCAGGGTGGCAAAACTCAAATAATTACCCAACTGAGGAGCTACGGCACGACTGATGCGGCCTTTATCTCCCATGCACAAGGAAATAATTTCTGGAGAACGCTTCCGCGCATAGGGAATCAAGCCGAGTGTTACCAGATTATCTTCAATAGTCCTCGCCGTGGTAACTATTTTCACTATAGCCGGCTTGTATCGAGCGCATTGATGAAATATCTCTTTTAATTTTGTCAGAGCCGGTGTTTCTTTAAGATTGTGGTAGGATATTATAATTTTGGTTTTCCCCCCGTGTTCTGCACAAAAAGACTGGAGATCCTTAATTGCCGCACGTCCTTCCGTAAGTTCTATATCAACAAAGTCCGCACCCAGTTCAATTGCCTCTTTGAGTAAAGCTATTTTCCGGTCCATTGTCTTTTTACCGGCGCTTTTGATACCTGCTGTCCCTCCGGCAGGAGCCACCTCTTCTTTTTTACGGCACGTAACAATTATTTTAATCAAACTGGAATTGTCGCGGGCGGTAGAAATCAATTCCGCAAGCGATCCATCCTCGATCAAATCCATTCTCAATTCGATAAAATCGGCAAGCTGGCAACTTCTTTCTATGGCATGCAAAGCTTCTTTTTTTTTGCCGGTCGTAATGGGAATACAAATCATAATGAGCCTTCACTTTTCGGATATGAACCAAGTATCTTTAGAAAAGTTGTTTTTTTCTTCAGCTCCAACAGACAGCTTTTTACATGTTTATCCGCTACATGGCCTATCATATCCACAAAAAAGCTGTATTGCCATAATTTATCTTTGACTGGATGCGATTCTATTTTCGCTAGATTAATTTTTCGCCGCGCGAATGAGGCCAGCGCGCTGTGCAGAGAACCCGGGGAATGAGGCGTGGAAAAAATCAAGGAAGTCTTATCATTGCCCGTAGCTTTACTTTCTCCTCTGCCTATAACCAAAAAACGCGTCATATTGGAAGAATTATCTTCAATGCCTTCAGCCAACGTATTCAGGCCGTAAATTTGGGCGGCAAGAGAACTGCCTATCGCGGCTTCATTCTTCTTTCCCCGCACCATTTGAACCGCCGTGGTTGTACTTTCCGCTTCGCCCAGCATGCAATTGGGCAGATTGGTTTTTAGCCATACCTGACACTGTGCCAAGGGTTGCGGATGAGAATAAATTTTCTTAATATCCTTCATGCTCTTGGCCGAAGAAATAAGGCACTGGCTGATACGCAGAAAAATTTCCGCTCTGATTTTCAGCGGTGTTGTAATTAGCCGGTCAAGTGTAACATTCACCGATCCTTCCAGAGAATTTTCCACAGGAACAACGCCCCAATCTACAGAGCTTTTTTCCACTTCATCAAATACACGATCAATCCTCGGCTGAGGAAAATAATGGCTGGAATCACCAAAGTGCAAACGTGCCGCTAAATGAGTGAAAGATGCTTCCGCACCAAAAAAAGCAACAGTCGTCGGTTTTTGCAGGCCGCGTGATGCGGAAATAACTTCCCGGAAAATTGATGTTACCGCTTCACGCGGCAGAGGGCCGGAATTTAGTTCCTGCAAATAGCCGTGAACCCTTGCTTCCTGAGCGGGGTCGTATACATCGATTCCGCCTTCGCCTTTAACCTTGCCGATCTGGACGGATATCTGCGCCCGTTCATTCAACAGTCGGATAATTTCCCGGTCTTTCCCTTTCATTTTTTCCCTTAAGTCTTCCAACTTTCGCAGTTTCATTTTTTCATCTCCTCAATCACTGCCGTAATAAGTTTCGGATCAATACTTCCACTGATAAAGGGCATCCCTATTTTCTTTAACAAAACAAAATGGATTATGTCACCTTTTTTTTTCTTATCCATCCGTAACAGGGGAATAATACTATCGCCGGCAAAAGACTTTGGTATTTTCCCGGGCAGGCCAGCACTGCTGATAAGCGCTTCGATGCGTTTGGCCTCATTGCCTTCGAGGTAGCCCATTTTTTCGGAAAGACGCGCCGCCGCGATCATTCCCAGAGCTACGCCTTCGCCATGCGTTATTTTATATTGGGAAATTGTTTCCAGCGCATGCCCCAGCGTGTGGCCGAAATTAAGGATACGTCGCAGGCCTTGCTCTTTTTCATCAATTTCGACAATCGATTTTTTGATTTGGCAGCAGTTCTCGACAAGACTAAGCATTAGTTTCGGGTCTTTTGATTTTATCGCGTCCATGTTGCTCTCCATAATGCGAAACATTTTTTCATCGTCAATAGCGCCGTATTTAATTACTTCCGCCAGCCCGTTGTTAAATTCTTTTTCCGGAAGTGTTTCTAAAAAACGCAAATCCGCGAAAACGGCACACGGTTGGTAAAATGTCCCCAGTAGATTTTTTCCGTGGGGAAGATCAACGCCTGTTTTTCCACCGATGCTGCTGTCTACTTGTGCAATCAGCGTGGTTGGCATCTGGATATAAGGAACACCTCGCATAAATATGGAAGAAATAAAACCCACAATGTCGCCGACAACTCCACCACCTAAGGCAATCAGACAAGTCTCGCGGTCAGCTTCCAATCTAAGTAATTCCCCCGCAATATCCATCATGGTGTTAATATTTTTGGAAGCCTCTCCGGCGGAAAATTCGATCATGTGTACATTTAATCCGGCATCTTTTAAACTGGAGAGAAGCTTTTGCCCGTAAAGGCTGCCGACACAATTGTCCGTAATCACCGCATAACGCCCCGCTTTATGGTTCTTGGCAATGATCAGCGCCATCCGGTCGATTATGTCTTTACCGATACAGATTTCATAGGATGATAAAACCTTTTTATCAAGGTTAACTTTTATCGATCGCATATATTCACTTCCTTATTTTTTCTTTTTCCAACTATCGTTACTTTTATACAGAAATTCCGTATTATTTTTCAACTCACTTTTGTAAAAAATCCGTGAAGACACCTCCGCTTTGAGTAGGGAATTCCAAGTCGTGAAATTAATGTCTCATTACCGTGTTAATTGCTCTTAATTCGTCCATCAATTGATAGAACTTTTCCGGTTTCAAAGATTGCATTCCGTCGGAAACCGCTTTTTCCGGTTGGGGATGAACTTCCACGATAAGACCATCGGCGCCGACAGCCGCCGCGGCACGAGACAGTGGAATTACATATTCCCAATGACCGGCAGCATGGCTGGGATCGACAATAACCGGCAAATGCGTCAGACCCTTTAACACAGGAACGGCGCTTAAATCCAGAGTGTTTCTTGTGGCTGTTTCAAACGTCCTGATGCCGCGTTCGCAAAGAATCACCTGAGAGTTGCCCGCTGAAAGGATATATTCCGCCGACATGAGCAGCTCTTCGATAGTGGTCATCATCCCTCTTTTTAAAAGCACCGGCTTTTGCGAACGGCCGACCTCTTTTAGCAAGGCAAAATTCTGGACATTGCGTGCGCCGATTTGCAACATGTCGGCATAAGATTCCACAAGATCAACATCAGCGGGATTGACCACTTCGGTGACTGTCGGCAGACTCGTTCGCTCGCTGACCTGACTTAATATTTTTAAGCCTTCTTCTTCCATACCCTGAAAGCTGTACGGCGAAGTGCGCGGTTTGTAGGCACCTCCTCTAAGAATCTGAGCGCCTCCTTTTTTGACAACATAGCTGCTTTCCAGTAATTGTTCTTCGCTTTCAATCGCACAGGGGCCGGCTATTACCACGAACTCCGGGCCACCGATTTTAATTGAACCTACGGAAACCACGGTATTACCCTCGTGCGATTCACGGCTTGCCAACTTGTATGGTTTTAAAATAGGCACGGTTTTTTCCACCCCCGGCAAAGATTCCGCATGTTTGAGAATTTCCTTGTCGCGATTGTCACCGACAGCACCAATGATTGTCCGTTCAACACCGGTTGAAGGATGCGCTTTGTATCCGACAGATTCAATCCAGCTAATCACATCTTCAATTTGTTTTTCTGTTGCTTGATTTTTCATTACAATGATCATGATTCTCCCCTCCTTAAAACTAAAAAAGGCCATGGCTTTTGCCGCCATGGCCTTAAAAAAAGAAAAGCCATGGGAGCTCTTTCGATCCACCCATGGCTGTTTTGGTTTACTTTACTTTAACAAGTCCTCCTCAGCGACGGGCAGACCAATGCAAAATAGGTATAAAACCAATAACCATAAATATTGTTGCTTGCAGTTAGTTTTCTGTCCATCGTGAAAAACCTATCCTCTATTTGATAATTATATAATCAAACTAAAAATATTTGTCAAGAGAAAATTTTAAAAATGTTAGTTTAATCTGTTTAAATTATGTCTTCATTTCTGAAACGCCAAAACAACAGCGCACTGAAAATAAGGCCGTAGATAAGAATGTTGATGAGCGGATAGATATATACGAATCCTGAGAAACCTTCACTGCCAATAAACGAAGACGCAAAATGTTGCGTTCCGGAAAGTTTCGGCCATAAATAGTAGACAACCCTCCATGCTGTCCAGTCCTGCTGCGAGCCCTGCTGCTGCATCATCGCCTGCGCCATTGGACTATGACTTATAGCGAATATCCCGTCGGCCACGAAACTAATAATACCAATGCCCATAATACAAAGAAAAGCTGCTATGTCGGGCATCATCAGCGAGAAAAAGAGCACGGCAATAACCACAAAGAGCAGATCGAAAGAGCAGAGTAGTGAGGCAATTAGGTATCCGGGCATGACAACCTTCAACGTTATAGAGACAGTCAGGAATATAATGGCGTGAAGAATAAACATGAAGAAGGCCGACAAAACCCACAACCCAAGTACTTTTCCTATAACGTACTGCCACCGGGTGATCGGTTTGGAAAAAATGGACGATTGCGTCCCCTCATCCCGGTCACGTCTAAACACGCGCATGGAAAACAATGCCGTCAGAAGCATCACACCGACAGCAATAACGTGAAAAGTCGCTCTCGACACTGATCCGACAATGGCTCCGGCATCGAGATCCTGCCCGTTCACCGTGTAATTACCGTGATAACAACCACGCATCAGAAAGACTAATGTGACGCAGATAACAAACATGACGATAAAGCTTCGCTGACGGACTTCATCGGTAAAAGTATATTTCGCAATTTTAATGATAGAGGAAAACGCTTTCGGCATCTTAATGTCAACCTTTCACAAACTTTACAAACACATCTTCCAGCGTATCACCGTCTTTGACCAGCGTGGAAATTTTATCCTTCACCAAAAGCCTGCCGCGATCGATGATTGCGGCATTATCGCATATTTTTTCAACTTCCGACAGCAGGTGCGAATTAAGGAAGATCGTCATCCCTTGGTTTTTAAGCGATTCTAAAAGCTGGCGTATTTCTCTGATTCCGATGGGATCGAGGCCGGAAGTGGGCTCATCGAGAATTAACAGCTTCGGGTTTCCTATGAGCGCAGCGCCCAGTCCGAACCTTTGAATCATGCCCTTGGAATAGGTGCTCGTTTTTGTGTGTTCCCTGCCCTGCATGCCGACAAGCTCGACGATGCGCCGGCATTGATCCGCCGCTTCAGACCGGCTTATATCCAATAGTTCCGCACAGCGTTGCAGATACTGCCATCCGGAAAGATGTGGGGAAATGTGATAGTTCTCGGCCAGATAACCGACTGCAGTGCGGCTTGACACATTTGTGCTGGGAAGACCATTTACCGACAAGCTTCCCGCTGTCGGCTGTGTAAAGTCAAGCAGCATCTTAACGATTGTCGTCTTTCCCGCGCCATTGGGTCCAAGAAGAGCAAAATACTCACCTGCCTTGACAGAAAATGAGACATTATCGACGGCGGCAAGGGAACCATATTGTTTGGTTACGGAGTTCAATTCAATCATGAAAAAATTATATGTACTCCGATCTGGTATGTCAATAAAATATTGGCCACAAAATGTGAGATGCGGTGTTGATTTTTGTCTTCGAACATCCACCCCGGGGCAGGAAAGACCCTCGTTGTCTTACACAACTGGGGAAGGGTGAATTATTTATCTCAGGGACAACTGCTATTTAATAAGTTTTCTGCATTTTCTTATTAGGTCGCTGCACTTTATTATTACTGAATGGTCAATGTCCCGTCAGAATTGATTTTATAGACCAAGATACTGCCACCACCCATATTTGCCACATAGGCAAATCTCCCCAAGGGGTCAACGGTAACGGAGGAAGGATAAACCCCAGCAGCCGCTTGTCCTAAATAGGTCAAATTTCCGTTACTCGAATTGATGGAATAGAACCAGATAGTGCCGTCAACCGTATTTGTAACATAGGCAAATTCCGCCCCCTCCGAGAGTTTAACCGTGATGATGGAAGTAGGACTCGTACCGGCAGCCACTGCCGTTCCTGCGGTCAATATCCCGTTATTCTGATTGATGGTGTAGACCGAGATATTGTTGGAAGTCTCATTTGCCACATAAACAAACTGCCCTGATTGGTCAACCGTGACAGAGGAAGGATACGTACCGGTAGCCAAATCTGCTAAAGGGACTAAATCTCCGTTACTCGAGATGGAATAGAACCAGATAGTACTATCGTTCATATTTGTCTCGTAGGCAAATTCCCCCACTGAAAGTTTAACCGTGATGATGGAAGCAGGACTCGTACCGGCTTGGAATGGGCTATTTGCGAGTTCGACCAATGTCCCGTTACTCTGGATGGTATAGGCCGAGATAGTGTTGTCACCCATATTTGCCACATAGACATGCCCTGACCGGTCAACCGTGACGGAGGAAGGATAGGTACCGGCAAGCACTGCCGTTCCCACGCCCAATGCCCCAGTGGTCTGATCGATGGTATAGGCATAAATATAGCCGCCAACCGTATCTACCGCGTAGGCAAATTTTCCTGACGGATCAACAGTAACGGATGTAGGATACGTCCCGGCAGCCACTGGCGTTCCCAAAGCGGTCAATGTCCCATAAGTCTGATCTATAGTATAGGCCGAGACAGTGCCAAGCGTATCTGTCGCGTAGGCAAATTGCCCTGACGGATCAACTGTAACTGATGTAGGACCAGTCACACAGCTCACCACCACGTTGACCACAGGTGCGCCGTTGATTGTGCCACTACCGTCACTGACAGAGCAGGTCTGAGACGGTTTAGTAGGCGGCGTTTTCACCGTAATGGCGTAGGCAGCTCCGTCTTTTAGTGGTGTGGTAAAGGAGAAAGAACCATCGGCAGATATGCTTCGATCATCCCCGCCATTGTTCTGCAACACCATTCCGCTGCCTACCATACCGCTGACAGTGCCGCCGACCGTGTAGCTGTATCCGGGGCTGGTGCCGCAGGATGCCAAAACGGCCAACAAGCCAACAACTCCTACGGTATTGGCCAATATCCTCAAAAAGACTATAAGTTCACGTTTTTTCTCCATAGACAGCGCCAACATTTTTTCTCCTTGTATGCTGATTGCGGATCATTATTAAAATTGATTAAGTATTGCTTTTTAGCGGTGGGAGTATATGAAGAATTGTTTTGCATGTCAATTAAATATTGACCACAAAATACGTAGCGTGATATGTTGCCGTTGGGTGAAATAGACGATTTGCTGTTTTCAGGAAGAGGCGTTTGTTGAAAACAACTACGAAGCAATAGATTCATTAAGCCGGGAAAACTAAAGATCAATCCTCAATTTTGACAACTGCCCACCACTGAATAGTTGCAGGTGAAGTCAACGTTTCTGATGATGATTTGATTTTTCAAAGCAGGAGCCAAGGGATTCCAAGTCGCGGGATTGCCATATCATAATATTGACAAATTAAACGGACAAATATATTTTGTTGTTGTGACAACATATTTATAAAGACGAAAAGAGTTGTTTTAATGAGACAAAAGATCGAAACTTTTTCTTTGGATGAATCGCTCGGATTCTGGCTGTACGGCAGCCATATTCAAGTGTCCGCTTCTTTGCGCCAGACTTTTGGCAGGGCGCAGTCTTATAAAGAAATTGAAACCGGTAGTCTTAAGTCACCGTGATCGGTTGTGTAAGAGTTTCAGTAAAAATGATTTGCTGAAGATAAGCGATTATCTTTCTCGTATAGTTAATAATTTGCGGTGTCCGTAATTATGTAAAAAATAATACGTCGGAATAGAAAAAAGCTGATACGAATAAACAGATGAATAAGGTAGTTTCAAATGATGCATATGTGGCGGGCATTAAAATTTGGAGGAATATCAAAATGAAAATATCATATAAAGCCGCGCTTCTATCCGCATTCGTCTTTCCCGGCGTTGGCCAATTCTATTTAAAAAGACATTGGAGGGGTCTGTTTATCATGCTTTTTGTCTTTACCGGATTAGGCTACATGATCTGGTCGGCCACAGTAGCTGCGCTCAGTGTCCTTGACGACACGGTGGTTAAGTTGCAGAGTGGCACCGATAGCCTGCAAGAGCTATCAAATATTGTCGGATCAAAAATGTCAACCACAGACCCCTATAATGACGCTGTTTTCTACCTTATTGTTTGCTTTTGGATATTTGCTGTCATAGATGCTTATATAATCGGAAAGGAAAAAGAATCTCGGGACGAAGAAACTTCTCCGTTGTAATTACTTTTCTGTCTGGTTGAATGATAACGGAGTGAATTTCTGTTTTTTTCTTCCTTGTAATGTTGATTTTCTTATTTTCCCAACTCCCACAACACCTCGATTGGAAAAAATAAAAAAACTGCTGAACTCTAACCTGACATGTGGTAAGGCATCGGAGCCGGTCAGATTCATTCGGCATGTTTTATACCAATTCTAAATCAAAGATGATATTGTGGCGGCTAGGCGGAGGTGACGAGGCGTATTGTACACGCGTGACCTTCAGGTTATACGTTAAGGAAGCCGACAATGACGCCAACAAAAATAGCGCTTTGATTTAGAATTGGTATAAGTAATTTCTTCAGACGCAAAATAATAGTTCAAGTTATGAAAAAAATATTGAGAATAGGATTTATCGGTACTCTTCACATGACGGTTTACCTGTGGCTGCTGCCTTGCGTGATTCTGCCGAAATTCGGGAATGTAGGCACAAAAATCACAGTGACCGTATTGATACTAATTTCCTTGATTGTATTATCCAGCCTAATTATTAAAAAAAGAAAGTAGAATCAGCTACTGAAATCCTATAGCTCTGTGGTCAATCTGATAGCCGTTGGACAAATTTCCCATGTTTTACGAAGTTCGCTTTTAGTCCTTATTACCATAAAATACGAAATGCTATAAACAGGCATTTGTTTGTATTTATGGAAGATTTATCTTTTGTAGAAAAAGAGCATGTGCTAGGATGATATTCAAAAATCGGAAAAAGCGAAGTTCGTATATTAATTGTTATGTTCAGTATAGAACAGCATATGAGAATAAGTAGAAAAAGGAATTGTTATGGATTCAATCGAGCAAGAACCGACAGAGAGTTCTTCGCTCTTTCTCCAAAGCAAGCCATAAACCTTGTCTCTCGCCTGACCACGCCTTATGCATGTGAAGACACAATTCCAGAACCCTTATCACTGGCAAGTGAATTGCCTGTGATCCAGCCACGCAGTCCGGTTCAGCCTCGTCGCACATCAACAGCGTACAGACAACCTGAAACCTCTTCACGTGGCGACGGTCTGGTAACTGCGAGCACGCTTTCAGGCGCCGAACTTGCTCCCAACTCTAGCACCCTTGTTCAATCACAAGTTGCAGAACTCGCAAGTATCATTCTTGAGGTCTGCCCTCAGTGTCAAGTGAAGCGACGCGGCGATGGTGCGCTGATCTTCGTACCACCGGAGAGGTGTGGTAGTAGCACTCAAAAGAACTTAATCACAGTATGGCCCACAGTGTCCACAATCAAAATTCGAATCATGCCGGACCCAATGGAGAAATTCGTTCCTGAAAAGTTACCGACATACAAGAGCAGACTAAACAGTTTATATATAAACATGCTAGACTTGGAAAAATGAAGCTTTTCAGACACGCAACATGCAAACAACATAACAAAGCCAATTTACCCGATCGCTACGCTCCGGCTGATTTTTTCGTTATGTAATAGATTATCTTTTTAGGTGTTGTAGTCCATGCATGAGATATTTGTGAGTTATCCAGATCCAGAAAGAGATATTGTGGGAAGCCTTAGGGAATGCCTTGCTGACCTTGGTGTCCGTGCATGGGTATACTCTTATGATAAAACCATTGCTAAAGACGCATGGGACGAAATTAAAGAAAAGTTATTTTCCGCCAAAATGGTGGTTTACGTGGTCGCTAAAAGTTCCAACAATGCAATTGGCCAAGATAAAGAACTTGAAATGGCTATACATTTAGTCACCGAAACACGGCCTGAAGTACAGATCATTCCTGTGTTGACTGGTAATGTGAGCTTCTCGGATATTCCGGAAGCTATCGGGCACGTAAACGGACTTTATCTAGATCCTTTCAGCAAAAAGACAGTGGCCTTAGAAATTGCCAAACTACTTACGCCAAGTATTGCCCAAGAAAACTGGGAATGGCGCTATCCTTTGCCCGGCTAATGGTTGCGTGTATGTCATCTAGACCAATGGACTGAGGAGTTCTTTGACATCAACGATTATGTTTATTTTCGTCGCATAAGTCCTATGGGGTTTTTTGAATGCTATTCTCCAAAACTTAATGGCCTATTCTGGTTCTATTCTAGAAATCTATGTCCTGCTCCCTTTGTAGATGAAGACGGGTCATATGAGCGTGAACACGTACCAGATGAACATCGGTACGTTACATTGTTAATGAATGAGCTTCAATTTGCATCTAAAAAGACCACAACCACATAACAAAAGCAATACAGCCGATCGCTACGTTCCGGCTGATTTTTTCGTTCGGCGGGAACAAAGGACTGTTCCCGCCGAACGGAGCGGCAGTCAATAATTTATTATTTCAATCCCAAATCAAAGATGATATCGAGGCGGCGAGGAGTAGGCACCGGAGGCGTATATGAAAATACGCTGAGGACGCCTACGACGAAGCCAACAAAGATAGCGCTTTGAGTTGAGATTGAAATCAAGTTTCTTCCAGTGCTTTCCGGCACTCACCAATCAGCGCTTTTTTAGAGACTCCCAAATCAATGGTATCCCAGGGCAGAACTTCATCAAATTGCTTTTGGCGGTAAACATAAAAATCGGGATTGATATTTACTTCTTTCAATGCCTGCGCCCAGTTTCCCTCCAGACGATTTACAGCCAGTAATATTTCGCCCACCCGGCGATCACCCAGAGAAAGCAGGGCCTGAACATAGTTCCACTTTGGAACATCGTGAATAACCTTGACCTGCTTCTCCCGGCTAAAAGCATTCTCTATCTTTTTAATTTTTTTACCGGTGACATTGACATCGGCCAGAGCGCACCACTGCAAGGGGGTTGCCGGCTTGGGAATAAATTGATTGATGCTCAGCGTAATGCGCCGGAACCTTTTTTTGCCCTGAGAATTTTGCAGAGCGTGATGTTGAATTTTTCTGGTAAGCTCAATGATGGCATCAATATCCTGTTCTTCTTCTTTTGGCAGGCCAACCATAAAATAAAGCCGCAAATTGGGAATTTCTTTTTCCACAAGTATTTCCGTGGCGTGGATTATATCCGCTTCAGTTATATCTTTGCGTAAAAGGTCCCGCATTCTCTGACTACCTGCTTCCGGCGCGAGCGCGACCGTCTCAATGCCATTGGCTTTGATGAGATCAACAATCTTTTCATCGATCCGGTCAATTCGCAAGGAACCTATACCCGCTTGCGCCTTTTGCGCGATGATATATTCACAAATATGGACGAGATCGGAATGATCGGAGACAGCCGTGCCAACCAGGCCGATCTTCTGTTTTCTCTGCAAGCCGCGATCAATTGCGGTGATAATCTCTGCCTTGCTGCGAAAACGCGCCGGACGATAAACGAAGCTGGCCGCGCAAAAGCGGCAACTTCGAGCGCAGCCTCTGTTTACTTCCACCAGAAACATATCTTCCATTTCCGTCTGGGGCGCGCTGATAACTTCTTCCGTACAAAAAGCATTGATATCTTTTACGGGCTTGATTTTTATTTTCTCCGGCAATCCCGCCTCTATAGGCACAATTGACTCAATCCTGCTTTCTGCTGAATACTTTACTTCATAGAGGCCTGGAACATAAATATTGTCTATTTGCTTTTGCAGACTTTTAAGTAATTTACGGCGATCATGACCAAGGCGGCGCGCCTCTTCAAAATGACGGTTGAATTGCGGTAACGTTTCTTCGGCTTCACCAAGAATAAACAAATCAAAAAAATCGGCCAACGGCTCGGGATTAAGCGTAAGGGCAATGCCGCCGCCGATGACCAGAGGATAACTATCCGACCGGTCTTTGGCTAAAAGAGGGATCCCTGCCAGTGCCAGCATTTTTAAAACATGGGGATAATCGTTTTCAAAGGATAAAGAAAAAGCCAAAATGTCAAATTCGGCAATTGACTTTTGGCTCTCCAGACTAACCATTTCTGCCGCTCCGGAAACGGATTCGGCGTCGTTTCCGGAAGCGGGCAGAAATACTCTCTCGCAAAGGAAGGAGGACTGCTCATTAAATATTTTATAAACCGTTTGGAAACCTAGATTCGCCATACCCGTTCGGTAATAATTGGGATAAGCCAGGCAAACCGTATTGCAGGTTCCCCAAAATTTTTTTACATATCCAGTTTCATTCTCCAGAATGGCGGCATATTTTTTTTTCAGTTTCCAATCCATGGTTTTATCATGGCCTATTTCCTGTCAAAACTTCAGTCAGCCTGACGGCGTAAAAATGTCGGAATTTGTATATCCATATTTTCAGTTTCACCGATGATGCCCATAGCCGCTACATTAGCGTGGTTGTTTGTTTTTTCCCGGCGCATGAAAGTAGGCGTCGATAAATCTTCCCGCCGGTAACCGCCTAAATGCGTAACATTTCCCAGCGATTCCTTTTTCTTCATTATATCATCAAAGCCCGTGGCAATGACAGTGATGCGGATTTCATCATGCATATTTTGATCGATGACTGTACCGAAGATAATATTAGCATCGTCATCCGCTTCCTCCTGAATCAATGATGAAGCTTCATTAACTTCATAAAGACTCATATCCGGTCCACCGGTGATGTTGAGTAAAATTCCATGCGCGCCCTGGATGGTGTTATCTTCCAGAAGAGGAGATGAAATCGCTCTCTGCGCCGCTTCTACCGCCCTGTTTTCACCGCTCGCTACACCGGTGCCCATGATGGCCATGCCCATATTGCTCATGACGCTCTTTATATCGGCAAAATCAAGATTAATCAGTCCCGGAACCAAAATCAGATCGGATATTCCCTTGACTGCCTGATAAAGGATATCGTCCGCTTTTTTGAAAGCTTCCAAAAGCGACAAGTTGCGGCCGCCCAGGCTCAAAAGCCGTTGGTTGGGAACAACAACTAGCGTATCCACGGTTTCCCGCAACTGGGCGATGCCTTCTTCAGCTTGGATATTACGTTTTTTGCCTTCAAACTGAAAGGGCTTGGTAACCACGGCAATAGTCAGAATGCTGCATTCGCGGGCAATTTCCGCAATAACCGGAGCCGCACCTGTTCCCGTTCCGCCACCCATTCCCGCGGTGATAAAGATCATGTCCGCACCTTCCAGGTAAGGACGGATTTCATCGCGGGATTCCAAAGCCGATTGTCTGCCGATTTCCGGATTGGAACCGGCCCCCAGACCTTTTGTTATTTGCGCACCAATTTGAATTTTGATTGGCGAACTAGATACACCGAGCGCCTGCGCATCTGTATTTGCGTTAATGAAATCAACTCCATGCAGAGATGATGAAATCATGGTATTGACGGCGTTCCCACCGCCGCCACCTACGCCAATCACCTTAATCTTTGCCAAATTTTCACTGCATACCTCTGTCAATTCAAACATGTCCTCTCCTTCCTTTCAAAAAAATTCTGAAAACATTTTTTTTACCGTTCTTGCCACATTGCCGAATACATTTGTTGTCTTTCTATATACGGAATCACCGGCTAATTGACCATTGCCATAGATGATTAAACCAACACCTATAGCATGCGCCGGTGAATTCACAATATCGGATAGTCCTCCAACACCTATAGGGATACCTTTACGCGCCGGCATATCAAAGATTTGTTCAGCAAGTTCACTGATACCGGGTAAAAGCGACGTCCCCCCGGTCAAAACAACTCCGGCAGCCAATAAATCTTCAAAACCGAAACGGACAATTTCATTGTAAGCAAGATTTAAAATTTCTTCCACTCTCGGCTCGACTATCCTTCCCAGTATCTGACGCGATACTTCGCGGTCTTCCCTACCGCCTAAACTGGGCACACTAATTGTTTCATCCTTAGGGATCATGGAAGTCATGGCGCATCCGTATTTAATTTTAATTTTTTCCGCTTCACCCAGAGGCGTGCGTAAACCAGTGGATATATCCGAAGTAAGATAGTTGCCTCCAACAGGTAATATAGCCGTATGTTTGATGCTTGCTTCGGAAAAAATGGTAATGGACGTATTGGATCCGCCAATATCAACCAACACCACTCCTAAATCTTTCTCGTCAGCGCTTAACACCGCTTCGCCGGCGGCCAATTGCTCCAGAACAATATCATCAATATCCAGGCCTACCCGGTTGACGGATTTTACAATATCCTGGATGGCGGAGGTGGCTCCGGTAACAATGTGCACTTTAGCCTCCAGCCGGACGCCGGACATTCCTATTGGATCTTTAATTCCCTCCTGACCATCAATTACATAGCCCTGAGGAAGGATGTGCATGATTTCCCTACCCACGGGAATGGCAATGGCTTTTGAAGCCTCAATCGCTCTTTTTACATCGCCTTCATCCACTTCCCGGCCTTTAATGGAGACTATGCTCAAAGAATTTTGACCTTTAATATGACTGCCGGAAATCCCGACATAAACCGAATTGATACGGCATCCGGACATGTGTTCAGCTTCTTCCACCGCCGTTTTTATTGACTCCACCATGCTGTCGATATTGACGACTGTCCCTTTTCTAATTTCTTTGGCTGGAGATGTCCCAATACCAATTATGTCAATGCCGGTTTCGGTAATCTCACCGACAATAGCCGTGGTTTTTGTCGTTCCGATATCGAGTCCAACTAGCACATTGCTTCTCTTTTTCATCAGATTTTCCCCTCTTCTTAATTTTAACAGCCCTTAAGCTTTTCTTTTTATATCAGGTACTGCTTTCCTTTAATACCCTGCTCTATCCGCCCCGGAGCATTGTTGCGTTGTACTGTAACTTTTGATTCGTCGGATAAATCAATGCATAAATAGCCGTTTTTCATTCCTCTCTGTTCCAGATCAGCCAGAACCAGAGTTAATTTTTTCAGTTTGCTTTCAAAACCGCTCATGCCCAACTTCAAGTAAAGACCGGTACCGGAGATTAAGGAAAGTCCAAATACATCATCAATATGAATTTCAGAAATTGTGCCCAAATAAGCATACTGGCTGGAGCCAGATACGGTTTTCAATAAATTAAGCGTGCTTAAAAAAAGCGAGGATTTAGTTTTGTCTTGAACGTTAAACCCGGTAAGTATCGGAAGATCCACTTCATCGCCTTTACCCAGTTTTTTAAAAACAAATCCTTCCCCGTCCATCAGATAAAAATCATTGCCCTGCTTGACTAACGCCAACGGACTTCTTTCTTGAACTTCCAAAACAAGTTTGTTAGGCAATTCCCGGCCAATATAAACATTTTTCACCCATTGATTCGCGGCAACCCGGCATATAACCGCATCGGTGTTTATGGATAACAGGTTTTGCGAGGGCCTTATTTCCGCTGATGCCAGAACTTCTTTTTCCGTCAGTTCCTTCAACCCGCGCACGGAGATTTCTTTTATTTCAAAATACGGTCTGCTTATAATGACGTTGTAAGTATAAATAAACAAAGAGCTCAGCACTGCGATGGCAAGCAGTAATCCCATAGCCGTAATAAAATCTCCCGATATATTGGTAAATCGCCGGCGCATCCGGTTTTTTTTCGCTTTAAGTCCTGATCTTTTCAACATTAATCTTCTCCAACAATCACAACTTCCGGCTCTAAACTAACGCCTTTTTCTTTTTCAGCCCTGGCTTGAATAAGCGCAATGAGCTCTAAAACATCGGAAGCCGTTGCCTTTCCACTGTTGACAATAAAGTTGGCGTGTTTAGGCGATATCTGCGCGTCTCCCACCGTCATCCCTTTCATTCCCATTTCTTCAATAAGTTTGCCTGCTATTTGCATGGGTAAATTCTTAAAAATGGAACCGGCATTGGGAAATTCCAAGGGATGTTTTTTCTGGCGCCATTGCAAAATTTCACTTATTCTTTTCTTGATTTTCGCCCGCTCACCTTTTTTCAGTTTAAATTGCGCGCCTAGTATTATTGCGTCGGGAGGAAATTCTGTCTTGCGGTAACCGAAAGATATTTCATCTCTGCTCATAATTTTCTTTTTTCCTGCAGCGTCCAGTAAAGATACCGTTTTTATAACATCTTTCATTTCTTTTCCGTAAGCTCCGGCATTCATCCATACAGCGCCGCCGACACTCCCGGGAATACCGGCACAGAATTCAAGCCCGGTCAGTTCGTCTGACATTGACCGGCTGACAACTTTTGCCAGTGCCGCGCCCGCTTGGGCAGAAATTAAATCACCGTCTTCCGGTGTATATTCGTATTCGATTTCTTTCATCCCAGTCATCAACAAAATTGCTCCCCGGTATCCACCGTCCCGCACAATAATATTGGTCAGGTTTCCTGCTGGGAAAAAATTTATTTTCTTTTCTCTGAGCCTCCGTACAACTCCAACCAGTTGATCTTCACTTTTTATCCACACGAGGGCATCTGCATTGCCGCCAACATTAAGCGATGTATGAAGCGACATTGGTTCGTCATACAATATCTTTCCTGCAATTACATTACGCAGAGCTTCTTTAATTTCATCTTTTCCGGCCATCACTTTTTTGTTTTCCCTGCCGCCAGTTGTTTTAAAAAAGCTTCGCCGATTTTATAAATACTGCCTGCCCCCAGGGTAGCGACAGTATCCTTCGCTTTTACAATCTTTAAGAGGTATTTTATAATGTCTTCCGTCTTAGAAATATATTTTACATGTGTTTGTCCGGTTTGTCTGATCGCCTCGCAAAGCGCGGCGGAATTAATACCGGCAATGGGCTCTTCACTGGCCGGATATATGTCATTCATGATTAAGATATCCGTATCCCTGAAGGCTTTGGTGAATTCATCAAAGAGCGCCCTTGTCCGTGTGAATCTGTGCGGCTGGAAAACAACAATCAGCCTGTCCTTCCATATTTGCCTCATAGCGGCCAGCGTCTCTTTGATTTCCGTCGGATGATGGCCGTAATCATCAACCACGGTGATATCCCCCACCCTTCCTTTAATTTCCAAACGGCGCTGCACTCCGGAAAAGCTTTGCAGACCTTCCCTGATCGTTGCAAAATCAAGATTAAGCTCGCAGGCGACAGCTATTGCCGCCAAAGAATTATAGACGTTGAACATGCCTGGCACAGTTAACTCAACCGTCCCCAATTTAGCCCCTTTATAAACGAGATTATAACTGGTTTTTCTTTTTAGAAATTTTATCTCCTGAGCGCTGTAGTCTGTGGGCAACTCAATGCCGTAAGTAATCATCTTGCGTTTAATCAACGGAGTTATTTCCCGCACATGGATATTGTCACTGCAAACAACCGTGCAGCCGTAAAAGGGAACTATATTGGCAAATTCAAGAAACGCATCTTTGATTTCCGCAATTCCCGGATAAAAATCCAAATGCTCGCGGTCTATGTTTGTGATAACGGCGATTGTGGGAGACAATTTTAAAAATGAGCCGTCACTTTCATCTGCTTCCGCCACAATAATTTCACCATCGCCTAATCGGGCATTGCTGCCGATGCTTGCCAGTTTTCCCCCGATGACCATTGTCGGATCTAAACCGCCTTGCGCGAGGATCGTGGAAATCATTGATGTGGTCGTGGTTTTGCCGTGACTCCCGGAGACGGCGACAGAAAATTTCATTTTGAGAAGTTCCGCCAGCATTTCCGCCCGCGGAATCACCGGAATATTTTTCCGGTGCGCTTCCACAACTTCCGGATTATCCGGCTTTACTGCTGTGGAAGTGACAACAACATCGGCATTGCCGATATTTTCCGCTACGTGCCCTATGATTACCTTGGCTCCGATCTTCTGCAATCTAGCTGTTGTTTCCGAGTGCTGAACGTCGGAGCCGCTGATATGGTAACCGAGATTAACCAAAACTTCGGCAATCCCGCTCATACCGATGCCTCCAATCCCGACAAAATGAACGCATTTAACTTTGCGCTGCATCAGGCTTTTTTCTTTATCTACTCTCATTGATCCTTCTATTCTCTTTATATTTATTATAGCTAATTTTTCTCAGCCATTAATTTAATACAGTTGTCAACTATTGTTGCCGCCGCATCAATTCTGCTCATTCTTAATGAATTCTCTTCCATCTGACGCAGATTTTGTTCATCCCGCAATAGATCCTCAATTGCGCTAAATAACTTACCGCCGCTAAGTTCCCGCTCCGGAATCATTAAAGCGGCGCCCTCAGTTGCCAGAGCCTGTGCATTTTTTAATTGATGGTCGTTTGCCGACCAAGGATACGGAATCAAAATCGCCACCTTGCCCGCCGCGGTAATTTCCGCAAGCGATGTGGCGCCGGCACGACAAATGATTAAATCCGCATCCACGTAAGCTCCGGCCATATCAACAATGAAAGGCGTAACTTTAGCCTGAATGCCGGATTGCTCGTAAGCCTTCTTCACTTCTTCCAATTGCCGTGAGCCGGTTTGATGCAAAACATGGATCTTGTTTTTTATACTCTGCAATTGCGGCAGCATATCGATGATGCTTTTATTGATTGCCTCCGCTCCCTGCGATCCACCGAAAATAAGTAACTGCCAATAATCTTTTTTTTCTCTTTCTTTACTGCGTCCCGCAACAAACGCCGCCCGTACGGGATTACCGCTTAAAACCACCTTTCCCTGCGGAAAATATGTTCGGGTTTGCGCATATGTCACAAATATTTTATCTGCAAAATTACCCAGAATTCTGTTAGTTATACCCGGAATAGCATTTTGTTCCGCGATTGCGGTGGGTATTCCCATAAAATGGGCTGCAAGCACTGCCGGTCCTGAAGCGTAACCGCCCACGCCCACAACAACATGAGGATGAAACTGCTGCAAAATACGCCTTGATTGCCATAAGCTTTTTGGAATTTGATAGGCGACTTTCATCAGTGCTTTAATCCCCCGGCCTTTAACGCCTTCAATATCAACTTCTCTGAGCTCATAACCCAGTTGACCAAGCAGTTTGCTCTCAATGCCTTTTTTTGTTCCAATAAAAATGATTCTTGTCTGATAATCTCTTTTTAAAAATTCCTCAGCGATGGCAATTCCCGGAAACAAGTGTCCGCCTGTTCCTCCTCCCGCAATTACAATGCGCACCTTTACTCCAGACAAAATCAAAACCTTTTAACTTTTTTTTGGCAAATAGCTAAACTTCCCTTGACATTTCATTCATCGCGTCTGGGTGGAAATATTCAATAAAATACCTACTGCCGTCATGGTCATGATAAATGCGGTCCCGCCATAACTCAAAAAAGGCAGCACCAAACCCTTTAGTGGTATAAGTCCCATTACACCGGCAATATTTATGAATGCCTCCAACGCAATTATCATGGTCAATCCCGAGGCCAACAGCGTCCCGAAAAGGTCAGATGCTTTCAATGCAATCATAAAGCCGCGAAAAGCAAAGATAGCAAACATGACTATTACAATAGCTACTCCGATAAAGCCGCTTTCCTCGGCAATGATAGAAAGAATAAAATCAGTATGCGGCTCGGGTAAATAAAATAATTTTTGCATGCCGTCTCCTATTCCTACGCCGAAGGTTCCACCGGAACCGAAAGAGAGCAGCGATTGGATAATCTGAAAACCGGTATTGTCGGCATCTTTCCATGGATCCAGAAAAGCAGTCAAACGTGTCAACCTGTATCCCTTATACAAAATCAACACCACTCCGACAGGAATAAAGGCTGCTATCAAAAATAAAAGATGCTTTATCTGTGAACCTGCTATACACAACATTAAAAGCAAAATTGTGGCAATAATTACGGCCGTTCCAAAATCCGGCTCCAGTAGAATCAGTAAAATGATAATAGAAGTAATCACTAAAGGAACTAAAACTCCCTTGCTGAAATCTTTTAGCTGATGCGCCTTGCGGGTTAGTAAATGTGCCAGGAAAATCACTATTGTAATTTTAACCATCTCCGTTACCTGGAAAGAAAAGCCTCCCAAATTTAACCAGCGCGTAGCCCCTCCGCGCTTCATTCCCAAATGCGGTATCAGCAGCATCAACAGCAAGACAAAAGATAATAGCAGCCCCGGATAAGCCCATTTTCTTAATTGCGTATAAGGAATCCTGGTCATAATAATCATAGAAGTCAGGCCTACAAAAACAAAGAAGAGTTGTTTTTTTAAAAAATATTGTCCATCCTTAAATTTTTCCAACGCAATAATGGAACTGGACGAATAAATCATCGCCGTGCCAACAGTCACCAAAATCAAAGTAACTAAAAGCAAAATAATGTCCGGTAATTTATCTTCTTTTTTAACCACAGCATCCATTTAAAGATTCCTCACTACATCCTCAAAATAATTGCCCCGTTCTTTATAATTGGCAAATTCATCAAAGCTGGCACAACCCGGTGAGAGCAAAACGACATCGCCGGATTGAGCATTTTTATAAGCGCTCTCAATGGCTTCCCGTAATTTCGCTTTTTTTAATACCGGTATATCTTCACCAATCAACGACGAGATACGATTGCGCGCTTCGCCAAATAAAATTACTTTTTTAGCTTTTGCCGCGAGTAATGGCTTCAAGGTTTCAAAATCACCGTCTTTATCGCGTCCACCTAAAAGTAAAATTACGGGCTGAGTAAATGTTTCCAGCGCCCGCACAACGGAGCCAACATTCGTTCCTTTGGAATCATCGTAAAATTTGATTGAATTCTTTTCGTCCACGAACTCTATGCGATGCGGCAATCCGCGAAAGGCGGCAACAGCCGCAATTATATTTTCCTGGCTGCAGCCGCAGAAGCGAGCCGCCATTATTGCCGCCATGATATTTTCCACATTATGCAAGCCGGGAAGATTAATAACGCTTAGCGGATATTGCTCTTCATTTGTGCCGGGCATTCTAAAAACAATGTTATTTTTCTTAATAAATATTCCTTTTTGCAGCACTTTTTTAGAACTGAACTTTATAACTTGCGCATTAATAATACTGGCTATTTCTTCCTGCTCCGGATCAGCGGCATTAAGAATCGCAAAATCCGTTTTTGTTTGATTAGCAAATACTCTGGTCTTGATGCGGCGGTACTCCGCAAAAGAACCATGGTAATTGATATGATCACAGGTGATATTCAAAAGTACGGCAATAAACGGCCGGAATTTTTCTGTCCATTGAAGCTGAAAGCTGCTGATTTCAGCAACGATAAAGTCATCTTTCTGTGAGCCCTCCACATATTCAATCAAAGGATTGCCAATGTTTCCGCCAACAAACGTTTTCTTTCCCGAGCATTTTAAAATTTCACCCAACAGGGTTGTCGTTGTCGTCTTGCCGTTAGTGCCAGTTACAGCAATTACCGGAACTTTTAGAAACCGGTAAGCCAACTCGATTTCGCTGACAACAGGTATATTCTTTTTCAGCGCCTCAACTAATAAAGCATTATGAGGAGGAACACCGGGAGAAGGAACAACTATGCATGCGCCCGTTAAAACGCGAGTATTATAGTTGCCGATTTCCAGCCATTTTTCCTTGGCGATCTGTTCAAACTCACCCCCCCATTTATCAATCGGTTGCTCATCCGTAACGGCTACTTTTGCGCCTTGTTTCCCTAAAAACCTGGCCGTGGCAATCCCCGTTTTGCCCATGCCGATTACGACTATTTTTTTACCGGTAAGATTCATGCTTCCTCTAACGCAGTTTTAATGTACTTATGGCCATTAAAGCCAATAAAATAGAAATGATCCAAAACCGCACGATTACTTTCGGCTCCGCCCATCCTTTCAATTCGAAGTGATGATGCAGAGGCGCCATACGGAGGATGCGTTTCCCTCCGGTTAGTTTGAAATAACCAACTTGAAAAATTACTGAAAATGTTTCCACAACAAATATGCCGCCGACAATAGCCAGCAATATCTCCTGTTTGGTTATAATCGCCATCGTGCCCAACGCTCCGCCAAGCGAAAGGGAGCCGACATCTCCCATGAAAATTTCCGCAGGATAAGAATTAAACCAGAGAAAGCCAAGGCCCGCACCAACAAGGGTTCCACAAAATACCGCCAATTCACCGGCGCCGGAAACATGGGCAATCTGCAAATACGAAGCAACTTTCACATTTCCCGCAAAGTAAGCAAAAAGGAGATATGTGGCAAAACAGATAATTACGGGGCCGATCGCCAGACCATCTAGTCCATCTGTCAAATTTACGGCATTGGCGGCACCAACGATGATAAACGTGGAAAGCAGGACATAGCTCCAACCAAGGTTAGGTAATATCGTTTTAAAAAAAGGAATTGTTACTTGAGAATTGAAACCGGGTTTCAAATAAAGAATAATACTGACGAACAGAGCGATCATGATTTCCGCGGCCAATCTTGTTTTACCGGGAACACCCTTGGAACTCTTACCGGCAAGTTTACGGTAGTCGTCAATAAATCCAATCAATCCATAACCAACCGTCACCAGCAATATCAGCCAGACATAATTAGCGGAAAGATTTGTCCAAAGTAGTGTAGAAATCACCACGGCAAAAATTATTAATGTCCCCCCCATCGTGGGAGTGCCTTTCTTAACCAAATGACTTTGCGGGCCATCGTCTCTGATCTGCTGGCTGATCTGCATATCTTGCAGCTTCCGAATCATCCACGGGCCAACGAACAGGCAAATCAAAAGCGCCGTGATTGACGCAAAAATCGTCCGGAAAGTGATATAACGAAATACGTTAAAAAATGAAAACGTAGTATGTAAAGGATATAATAAATGGTAAATCAATTCTAATTTACTCCTGATTAATGAATCGTTTCATTATTTCCATTAATTTCATCACTGCCAAAACCATCACATATTTGAGCCACAATTTTTTCCATCTTCATCCGACGTGAACCTTTCACCAAAATCCAATCTCCTTTTTTTAAGTGTTCTTTTAAGTAAACAATTCCCTTTTCGGTATCAGATAAAAAGAAAATGTTTTGAGGTGAAAGACCTCCTTCCGTAGCTCCGGCAGCGGTAGTTGCAGAAAAATCTCCTTGAAGAAAAAGGGCATTGACGCCAATAGTCGCTATCAACATTCCAATTTTTCGATGCATTTCGCCTGCTTCTTCTCCCAACTCCAGCATATCGCCTAAAAACACGTAACCATTATGGTGGATCTTTAAATCTTTTAACGTCATCAGGGCTTCCCGCACCGAAGCAGGGTTGGCGTTGTACGAATCATCCAATAGAAAAGCGCCGTTATGCAGTCTGATCATTTCCATGCGTCCACTAAACGGCCGGAAGGCCGCCAAACCCTCAGCTATCGTCTTTTGGTCTATTCCCACGGCAAAAGCCGCAGCCGCGGCCGCCATTGCATTATATACATGATGAAGGCCGGCAATTTTCATCTCCACCTTTTGTGTGCTGCCACCGACGACTAAATTAAAGCGCACGCCCTTAACACCATTTTTTTCTACATCTTTTACAGTAACATCGGCATTAGGACTCATGCTGAAAGTAATTCTCCGACCATTCCATCTTTCGGCAGCATTTGTAACGGCTTTGTCGTCAAGATTAATGACAGCAATGCCTGAAGATGGCATATTGAGAAACAAATCATTTTTTTCTTCCCTAACAACATCTATGGAACCAAACCCGGCCAGATGCGCCGGACCGACGTTCGTGATCAAGCCAATATCCGGCACGGCAATTTGTGTAAGTCTCTTTATTTCTCCCCTGGTATTCGTGCCCATTTCCAAAATCACCAATTCATGCTCCCTAGTAAGACGAAATATCGTCTGCGGCAACCCGATCAGATTATTTAAATTTCCCTCGGTTTTCAGAATATTTTTCTTCCGGCCGATGATTGCCGCTACCATTTCTTTAGTTGTCGTCTTTCCTGAAGAACCCGTTAATCCAATCACAGGAATGAAAAACCTTTTTCTCCACTCATGAGCTAAATCTCCCAGCGCAGTCAATGTATCGGCAACCTTAATCACGGCAATAGTTTTATCCGCCAGGGTTTTACTAATCTTCCCCTCATCCTGCACCAAAACGCCTGCGGCTCCTTGATCCAGCGCTGTCCGCATAAAATCATGGCCGTCAAATTTGTCGCCTTTCAAGGCGACAAAGAGATTCCCTTTGTTTACCAACCGCGAATCCGTGGAAATTCCATAAAATGTATTCTCCGGTTTTCCGGAGACTAAAATTCCGGCAGTGGCTCTCAATACATCTTCTAATGAAAATATCGGCGAATCATTATTTATCAATTTATTGTACTTGACTCCTTAAGTTTTAAAGTTTGCTCCGCGACAATACGATCATCAAATGGAATTTTGTTTGTTCCCAAAATTTGATAATCTTCATGACCTTTGCCCGCGATCAAAATAATATCTCCTCGCTTGGCCGCGCTTATTGCCGTTTCAATGGCCTTTCTCCGTTCGGGAATCACCGCATAGCAGTGAGTATCATCCTGCGCCTTTAAATTGCCGGGCGCTATTTTTTGTATTTTACTTCGATCAATTCCCGCTTCTATTTCCGCAATGATAGCCAGCGGGTCTTCGAGGCGGGGATTATCCGAAGTTACAATAGTCAAGTCGCTGTAAAAGGTTGCCGTCTCACCCATAAGCGGCCTCTTGCCGGTGTCTCTATTCCCGCCGCAGCCGAATACTGTGATGATTCTTTTTTTTTTGAATTCTGCCAGATTTTGAAGCACCTGCTTCAAGGCATCAGGCTTATGCGCGTAATCGATAAGAACCGTAAACCCGTAAGAAGAATCTATCCTTTCCAGACGACCCGGCACATAAGATAGATTGTCTATCCCCTTTTTTATCGACGCCTTTGGAATTTGCAGAGCTTTTGCCGCCGCCGCGGCAGCAAGAATGTTATAAATATTAAACTTGCCGACAAAAGGTGTCTGAATGGAAATTATTTCTCCTGCCAAATCAATATCGGCTTTTATTCCGGCCAGAGACAACTCATAACTTACGGCCTTGACTGCGTCTTCTTTTTCCATACCGTAAGTTAATGCGGGCAGCGTTACATCCTTTAAAATAATTCGTCCCCATTTGTCATCGCCGTTAATTATCATTTTTTGCGAATGAACCTTTTTGCTTTGCGGTAATATTTCGGCAAAGAATCTTTTCTTGGCCTGAAAGTAATTTCCCATGGTCAAATGATAATCAAGATGTTCATGGGAAAGATTGGTAAATATACCCAGATCAAAATCGCAATCGTCAATCCTTTTCAGGTCAATGGCGTGAGAAGAAACTTCCGCTATGACATGAGTAATGCCATCATCAGCCATTGCCCGTAGTATCCTCTGCATTTCATACGATTCCGGAGTTGTATTGGGCGCGGGATATGTTTTGTTATTATAACGGTAATTTACCGTTCCCAAAACTCCGCATTTGCAGCCCGCGTTTACCAGTATTGATTCCAGAAGATATGTCGTGGTTGTTTTACCGTTTGTTCCCGTGACTCCGATAAGACATAATTTGGCGGAGGGATTACCGAAATAATTTTTAGCCAGCACACCCAAAGCCCGCCTGCTGCTCGTCACTTTAATCGCCTTTAACCCGAAGGGAATTTGAATATCTTTTTCGTAAACAATGTAACGTGCTCCGCAACTTGCCGCATCAGCAATATAATCATGACCGTCATGTTTTAAGCCGGAGATGGCTACAAACAGCGAACCATCCTCACATTTATCCGCCGCATAACAAAGCGTGGATACATCTCCCGTAACATCCGCGGGAAGATTTATTATATCCAGATCCTTAATTAATTGACTCAGTTTCATGTGTTCCTTAATTGTTTAACTCAAAAACGACACTGCACACGCGTTCATCCCCGAACTGCGCGTGTGCTTGCGGATACTGGCGCACTGCCCAGCCATTGCCCGATATCTTAAGTTCTATTGATTCGGCTTTTGCTTTTTTCATCGCTTCTCTGATTGTCAAACCTGAAAAATCAGGCATGGTTGATTCATCATCGCCTGCAGCATTTTGTGGAATTAACGTTTGCTGCACCGAAACCAGTTGCACTTTATTTGTATCTTTCTCAAAAATAGGAGTTTCCCGAATATTTGTTTTAAAGCAATTGAGTATTTGTTCTCCGATATTTTTAAATACCGGCGCGGCGGCCACCCCGCCCCACTTATCTCTCTGCGGCTCATCAAGGATTACCAGAATGGCAACCTGCGGATTATCAGCCGGGAAAAATCCCATAAAAGATGTGCGCACTTTTTCCGATGAATATACACCGCGGCTAAAATCGAATTTTTGTGAAGTTCCTGTTTTACCGGCAACAGCGACATTGACAATGCGCGCATTTTTACCGGTGCCATCGGGAGCGCTGACAACTTCCGTCAGCATATTGGTGAGACGCTTTGCCACACCGGGAGAGATAACTTTACGCACTACTGTCGGTGTATACAGTTTAATGAGGCGATTATCTTTATCGGCAAATCCCCGCACAACGTAAGGCTTCATTAAAACTCCGTTGTTAGCAATGGCCGACACGGCGGCAATTAATTGAATTGCCGTAACCGAAACACCTTGGCCAAAACCAATCATCGCAGTATCAACGGGCACCCAATTTTTCACCGGCCTTACCAACCCCGATGACTCGCCGGGCAGATCTATACCTGTCTTTGCCCCAAAACCAAAACGTTCAATATAATCGTAGAACTTTTCTTTTCCCATCTTTTGCGCAATTTTTGCAGCACCGATATTGCTGGAATATTTTAATATATCAGGGACTGATAACACTCCGTGACGTTTTTTGTTTGCTTCATGAATAACACGATTTGCTACTTTGTAATTTCCATTTTCACAGAAAAACTTATCTGATTCCTTAATGATCTTTTCTTCCAGTGCGCCAGCCACTAAAAAAGGTTTGAAGGTTGATCCCGGATCAAAATAATCAGTAATGGCGCGGTTCCGCCATTTTTCCGGTGTAAGCCCCTCGACGTTATTGGGATTGAATCCCATTTCGTTAGCCATTGCTAAAATCTCTCCGGTTTTAGGATCCATAACAATGGCCAGTCCCCCTTTTGCTCCTTTGGAAAGAACTGCTTCTTTTAAATGGGTTTCCACAAGATATTGAATCCGGTTATCAATGGTTAAAACAAGGTTTATGTTTTCATCTTTTTTTGTCTCACTCTTTTCGACGCGTAAAAACAATTTTTTGCCTTTGGCATCCCGCGCCCAAGCCAGTTTTTCCGGCTTTCCTTTCAAGGATTCATCATACTTACTTTCCAATCCTTCCAACCCGTTAGCATCTGTGCCGACAAATCCAACCAAATGCGCGGCCAATTCGCCATTGGGATAAAAGCGTTTCGGCTCTTTGACTAGAAAAATTCCCTCGATATCCGCATTTTCCACAGAAACAGCCTGCTCAGGAGAAATTTTTCTGGCCAACCAACAAAAGCTTTTCGGTGTCGATATTTTTTTAAAAACTGCCTGACTATCCAAATTAAGGATTTCTGCAACTTGCCCGGAAGCTCTAGCGGGATCAGCAATTTTGGAAGGATCGGCACAAACAGAATTCGCCATGATTGATACGGCAAGCTTTTCACCATTGCGATCGTAAATTACGCCTCTTTCCGGCGGTAACTGCAGCACAGTAGTATGCTGCCTTTGTGCTAATGTCTTTAGTTTTTTACCGGATAAAACCTGCAGCTGAAAGGCACGGGATATTAAAGCAATAAATAACACCAGGAACATTGTGAGAATGATGCCCATTCTGAATTTCAGCCATTTTTTCGATTCACTCGCCATATCATTCTCCCGACTTTTTTAAGACAATCACTTGACTGTTATCAGGATACGACATTTGCAATTTGTTCCTCATGATGTTTTCAATTCGTTGCGGTGATTTGAGCATCGCATATTCCAATTTCAATTTTTTTTGTTCTTCCAATTTTTGTTCTTTGATATTTAGTTCCGTAGCGATATTATATTCCAATTCTGTCATATGAATATGCGAGCCGACGTAGATCAAAGCAACAAACATGAACACTATGGCAAAAATAATAAAAGTCGAATACTTGATCCCGAAAGAAGCTTCCTTTGCTTCCTGGAAACGGGGCATAACTCGTGTTTCAACAGATTGCGCAGATTGTGCCATTTTAAATTCTCCGGACTACGCGCAACTTAGCGCTGCGGGCGCGTGGATTAGCTTCGATTTCTTCTGCTGCGGGAATTAGTGCTTTTCTAGTCAGGATTTTTAGCTTTGCTTCTCTTTGACAGACGCAAAACGGTATATCCCTGGGGCAGATACAATCTCCGGCCAAAGCGCGAAATTCATTTTTTACAATGCGATCTTCCAGTGAATGAAAAGAAATCACACAAAGGCGGCTACCGGGTTTCAACACGTCAGCAGCAGCGTTAATTGCCGGTTTTATGTTATCCAACTCGTTGTTTACGGCGATTCTTACGGCCTGAAAGGTTCTTGTGGCGGGATGAATTTTTTGCCATTTTAATTTCGTGGGCATGGAAGAAGCAACGATAGCCGCAAGTTCCGTGGTTGTTTTGATTGGCGATTGCTGTCTTTTTTTTGATATTGCCTTGGCTATTCTTGCGGCCATTTTTTCTTCTCCGTAAAACTTGATAATATTTTCCAGTTCGTTTTGCGCGAAGCTGTTGACAATATCATAAGCGCTGATTTTCAAGCTGCGATCCATCCGCATGTCGAGCAGCGCCTCTTGATTAAAACTAAATCCTCTTTGAGCTGTATTCAGTTGATGAGAAGAAACTCCCAAATCCAGAAGAACGCCATCAACCTTACCTATATTCAAATTTCCCAGTACTTTGCCTAAATCAGCAAAATTAGCTTTTATCAGAATCTTGCGTGAACCAAACTCCGCCAGCTTCGACTCCGCAAACTCCAGAGCCTGATCATCACAATCAATTCCCACCAAAAATGCTTCTGTTTCTTTAAGTATCGCATAGGAATGACCTGCACCCCCCACAGTGCCATCCACATAAATTCCCGTTTTACTAACCAAAAGCGAATCAATAACTTCCTTAAGCATTACCGGCTCATGATAAAAGTCGGCAACCATGATCTATATTCCCAGATCAGCTATGAAGTTAGTGCACTTGTCAATTTCACTGCCGGCTTTTTTCATTTCCTCTTCAAAACGATCTTTCGACCAGATTTCGATTACCTTCAGCATTCCGGCAAGAACAATATCTTTTTCCAATTTGGCATATTCGCGTAGAGTCGGCGGGATAAGCACACGTCCCTGTCCATCAAGATTGCAATCAATCGCTCCGGACATAAAGAAACGCTGAAATGACCGTACTTCCTTGCGCAATTTGGATTGATGAGCTACTTTTTCCTCAATTACCACCCATTCATCGTAAGGAAAAACCATTAAGTATTGGTCCCAGTTGGTAATTACCATCCGGTTGTCATACTCCTCCGCAAAGATATCGCGGAATTTGGAAGGGAAAATTATTCTTCCTTTTTCATCAATATTGTGATGATATTGACCTCGAAATACAGACATTAGTACCCTCCACGATAAACCACTTTACTCCACTGGGCCAACTATAAAGGTGGTACTTGCCTTTGTCAAGCAAAAAATTTAACTTTTTTTCCGATTAAATAACTTAAAATCACTGGGGAAATAGAGAAAAGGAAACGAAAAATTCGATTTACAAATTAAAGGATTTTTCTCATAACTTTTTATTCAAGGTCTGGCTCTTTAAGTTGATGTATTGATTCATTATTTATATATCTATACCGATTTATTGCCCGATGATGCTCATTAAAGGAAGTGGAAAAAAAGTGTGTACCGTCTTTTTTGGAAACAAAGTAAAGATATTTAACAGAAGCCGGATAAAGAACCGCTTTTAAGGAAGTCACGCCCGGATTGGCGATGGGCCCCGGCGGCAAACCTTTAATAATATAAGTGTTATAATATGAATTTCTTCTTAAATGACTGCGCAAGACCTTGCCTTTAAAATTATCCAAATCATAAACTGCCGTTGGATCGCTTTGTAAACGCATTTTTTTTCTGAGCCGGTTGTGAAATACTGCTGAAATAATGGGTTTTTCAGCATCGCCACCTGTCTCTTTACCGATAACAGAGGCAAGCGTAACAAGCTGATGGGTGTTAAATCCAAAATCTCCGGCTCTTTTGATCATTTCCGGTGTAACGTTTTTCCAAAACTGATTCACCATTATTTTCATAATTTGGCGCGTGCTCATCGAACGGTCAAAAAAGTAAGTCTCTGGAAAAAGGTAACCTTCTATAGAATCCGCCTTAATATTTAAAGATTCTAAAAATTCTTCATCACTGGCCAATTTAAAAAAATCGTCTTTATTAATTAGTTTTTCTTTATCCAAGAGCGCGGCAATTTCCCGCAAAGATAAATCCTCACGGATAATGACTTTATGAATTTTAATTTCTCCGTGCAACAGTTTGTCAATCATAGCAGAAGGAGTTAGGGAAGTGTTAAATTCATATTCGCCCGCGCGAATGTGGCGTCTGGCATGTTTTATTATAGTCAAGCTGTAAAAGAAAAAACGAGATTTAATTAGACCCGATTGATCGAGTATTTCTGTAACTTTTAGAAAGCTGGATCCGGTGGGTATATCAACCAGTATAGTCATATTTTTCTTATCAATGGAACTGGTTGAATAATTCATCAATAGAACAAAAAAGAGCACAACAACAGCAAGAAATAGAATAATGTAGCGACTTACCCTGCCTGTAGAAAGAGGCATCTTAAAAAACTTATTGGTTGTTCCTTTGGGTTTTTTATAGGTTTTTTTTTGTTTTAATCTTTTCATATTGTTTGCGGAATTAATTTTTAGACTATTTAGCGATAGAATCCAGGTAACCTTGAAGGATCAGGCAGGCGGCCAGTTTATCCACCATTTTTTTTCTTTTTTCCCAACGGACACCGGAGTTGATCAGTATTTCTTCAGCTTCTTTGGTAGAGAGTGTTTCCGGCCATTTAACAACTGGAAGAGAAAATGTTGCCTCCAGCAGAGTGGTAAAACGATTGACTTTTTCGCATTGGACACCTTCTGACCCGTCCAGCCTTACCGGATAACCTATTATAATTTTTTCTACTTTGTAATCTTTGATTAAATTTTCTAAAACTCCCCAATCATGTTTCTTGGTTTTTCTTATTATTGTCGGCAAACCTTGAGCAGTAAGCCCCAATTCATCGCAGATCGCCACGCCAATTCTTTTTTCTCCGTAATCCAAACCAAGTATGCGCAAGGAGTACCTCTTTTATTTCGTTCTCTAACAATTCCCCTTTGCATTTTCAAGGATTAAATTATTTGATATTTTTCACTACCCGGTGCAAACTTTATTAATTTTATATTGATAGTAAATATAATATTGTGAAAAAGTGAGGAGTTTGTTATTTTCTACAGTACATTATCAAATCAAACAGGCAAACATATGAAACATTTTGTTATCGGCACAGTCAGCCATGTTGATCACAGAAAAACTGCGTTAATTAAAGATCTTACCGGCGTGGACACCGACCGTTTGAAAGAGGAAAAAGAAAGGGGCATTACCATTGAACTTGGTTTTGCTTCACTTGCTATTGCTTCTGGCCAGATAGTCTAATGCTTTAAGATGGCAATTTAATAAAAATCAATGAAGAGCTCTGTTTCGCCAGTGGCTCCCTGAACAAATTGCGAGACGATTACAAGGCAATGCTGGCAAAAGACGGTAAGGCGACACCGGCGACATTCAAAGATCTAACCGGCCTTTTGCGCAAATATATTATTCCGCTGATGGAATATTTTGATGTAAATTAGTTGACGGCAAGAGAAGGCGATCATCGCATTTTACGGAAAAAATATGAGCAAGACGATAAAAAATCATTGCTTCCTGTGGCGCACGTGGTAAAAGCTGTCGAGCTTTTACGCAAGACCAACATAACGCTGACCGGTTATGTTCTTAGCGGCAGCGGCAGGATGAACATTTATTCTCAGGAAAGGCGGATAATGATTTGAAAACTAAAGAAATTTATCTCAAAGACATCAAACAGGGGGACAAGGTAGCATCCACCTTTTTGGCTGCCGAAAAGAACATGGCCTTTTCTCTGAAAGGTTCTCCTTATCTGAACGTGCGCCTGAAGGATAAAACCGGCGAGCTCGATGGTAAGGTCTGGGATAACGCGATTGAATTAGATCAACAGTTTAAGAAAGGCGATATAATTTATATTGAAGGAAAAGCCGCCAATTATAAAAATTCAATTCAAATATCGATCGTCAAAATTATAAAGAATGCATGGGAAGATATCGAACCTGCCGACTATTTACCCGCAGCCAAAGGCGACGTTGCCGCCATGTTTAATGAAATGCTTACCTATGTTGAAAAAATTCAGACCAAGCCGCTGCAAGATTTGCTGCAAGCTTTCTTTCATGATCAAAAAACCGCGGAACTTTTTCAGAGAGCGCCCGCGGCAAAAGGTTTTCATCATATTTATTTAGGCGGGCTTCTCGAGCATACACTCTCCGTCGTACGTTTATTGGAAAAAGTATCCGAACATTACCCAGCCCTCAACAAAGACATGCTTATTACCGGCGGTATTCTTCATGATATCGGCAAAATATATGAATTTTCTTATGATCACATAATTGAATACAGCGATGAAGGAAGATTAATCGGCCATATTGTCATGGGCGTGGAGATGATCGATAAAAAAATAGACACCATCCCCGATTTTCCTCCGCAATTAGCGCTGGAATTACGTCATATTATTTTAAGTCATCACGGAGAATTTGAATTCGGTTCTCCTAAACGCCCGAAAACCCTGGAAGCCTTGGTCGTCCATTACATTGATGATCTGGATGCCAAGTTTAATGCTTTTCAAACGTTCATCACTGATTCTAACAATGCCAATGCCGATTCCGACTGGACAAACTACAACCGCCTTTTGGAGCGTTATATTTATAAGGGAAAACCACGGGTATGAACTCCACAGCAAGCTGCGGTGTTCATACCCTCCGCTTCGCGGGATAATTCGACCTGCAAGCTTCAGTGCACTTTATTTCTGAAGCTTGGGTCTCATTACAACTTACCAAGTCCGACGTGTGACCTTCAGGTTATGCGCTTCGCTTTCGGATCTGGAGTTTAACAAATAAAACCTGGTTCAATTTTTTCTGGTCATACATAAAAATTTGAACTTGATTTCTTGAGAAAAAAGATGCTGTGAAGGGCGCGCCGCAAAAAATAGACTTAAAGAGCAACGGAATGCTCTTTCTCGTTTGATTGTAGTTGCCTAAAGAATAAAAAATCGTTCAAAAGATAAGGATGGGATCATGGCTTACAGGATGGATACTTTATGTGGGATATTCCATAATCAGGCATTGCGTTATGGAGACCAGGTTGAACTTCTGAGGGCTAAGTTCGACAGAAACGGCAACCCCAGCAGCGAATGGCATTCACGAACATGGAAAGAAACACGTGATGAAGCTATAGCTCTTGCCAAGGGTTTAATGGTCTTAGGATTGAACAAGGGCGATCGGATCGTCATTTTTTCCGAAAGCAGACCGAGATGGATCATCGCCGATCAAGCTATTCAGGCCTGCGGTGCCGTCGGCGTTCCTCTTTATCCCACATTAACATTGGAAGAATTGGGATATATGGTATCGGACAGCGGGGCCAAGATTGTCATCGTTTCTACTCAGGAAAAGGGAGAAATGACCCTCAAAGCAAAGGCGCGGGGCATTCTCATAGAAACAATCATAACGATGAGTCCCTGGGATGGCACTAAACCGGCAGGTGTTTACACTTTTAATGAGGTCATGGCTTTAGGAAAACAAAAGATAAGCGATCAGGAAGTGGAAAAGAAGATAAACGCTGTCATTCCCAACGACGTCGCCTCCATAATCTATACCTCAGGAACAACGGGAAAGCAGAAAGGCGCTATCCTTACCCAAAAAAACTTGGTGTCCAATATTCATCAGTGTTCCAATTCCACACTCTTTCGTCGTCAGCGTGAACTGGGACTTCATCTGACGAGCCTTGTTCATCTGCCCCTATGTCACGTTTTCGGCAGGACAACCGACTATCATGTAGGAGCGCTTCAACAAGGAATGATCCTGGTTTTTGCTGAAAGTTTTGAAAAAATACCGAAAAATCTTCTGGAAGTAAGACCCAATGTTATAATAAGCATTCCCCGATTATGGGAAAAAATATATGACACCACAAAATCCATCGTCTCCCGGCAGAACAAGACCACCCAGTCAATTTTCAATTGGGCAATGAAGCTGGGTGAAAAGTATTGCCATGCCATGGCAACCGCCACAAGAATGGGTCAAATTGATTTGCTTCAATTCGCACTGGCCAACCAGCTTGTTTTCAATAAAATTAAAAAGACGGCCGGTTTGGATCGCGTCGTACTCGGCGCATCGG
>Ga0209777_10001065_pt1 | contig 41713 bp, 48 predicted proteins | sample FrelakmetHBP12HB_FD_187147 | JGI IMG/M metagenome (GOLD analysis project Ga0209777, IMG submission 187147) | Freshwater lake sediment microbial communities from the University of Notre Dame, USA, for methane emissions studies -HBP12 HB (SPAdes)... | ecosystem: Environmental > Aquatic >...
TTCGGCAGAACTTGCCCGCGCAATGCAAAAAAAGAAATCGATAAATGCAAATGTGGTCAGGAATATTGCAATTGATTTTCTGGAAAGATACTTCTACCAAAAAACCGGCCGCCGGCCGATGATCTTACCAGTTGTTGTAGAAATATAAGATCAATCCTGAGCGTAGTCGAATGGATGATTCTCCCCGTGGTTGTTGAGGTTTAGTTCCACTTCGATATACAATGGTTGGACAGTGGTACAGAAGAGGAAGAGGTTTACCAAAAGGGCTTTTCGGTTAAGGCTCAAAAGAGAGTCTCTTTTTTCCATTTCTCAAATAATATTTTTCGCTTTTGCGGTACTTATTCTCCTTTCTTTTTCCCGCCAGGGAGTGGCACTTATTAAATTCAACGATGTTCTTCTTAAATATTTTTCCTGGTCATCCGTCCTTTTGCCGTTTATTTTTTTGGCGTTCGCGTTCCTCCTGTCCAAAGTTAAATTTGTTTTAGGACAGCCTAACGTGATTGTCGGATGCTTGCTTTTTTTCATTTCGGTAATGGGTTTGGGCCGGGCCGGTGCTATCGGGATTATTGTTTGGGATTCAATTGCGGCCCTTGTTACAGGAATTGGTGCCGCAATCGTTTTTATTGGAGTTGGTCTAGTGGGTTTAATAGTCCTTTTTAATACCTCGATCGATCAGGTTTACAAGCTTGTAAAAGAAATGGTTCGACAGGTTAAAATTTATATCCGCGGTAGCGGTGGACAGCTTAAGATCGGAGGTAAATCTTTATCTAACGGTCAAATGAAAGTTTCCGGTGGCGGAATCTTCAAAAATCCTGCGGCTTCAAAATCGACTGCATCTGTTGGCGGAACAAGCGTGCCGGGCGAGCCCTTAGAGCAAAAACTTGTAAGTAATATCCCCGGCGAGGAAAAAGTTTGGAAGTATCCGAGTTTAGAAATTTTAAGTGAGGTAGAAAGCGGAAAAGCCGATAGGGGTGATATTAAAGGAAATGCGGCGATTATCGAAAAAACTCTTGAGTCCTTCGGAATTACGGCTAGGGTGGTTGAAGTAAACTTGGGCCCGGCGGTTACGCAGTACGCACTTGAGGTGGCTCTTGGAACAAAACTTTCAAAAATTACGTCCCTCGAACGGGACTTGGCTCTTGCCCTTTCTGCGCCAACCGGAACAATAAGAATTGAAGCCCCGATTCCGGGCCGGAACCTTGTGGGGATTGAACTTCCTAACCGTTCTGCAGAGTTTGTTACCCTGCGGAAAATGATGGAATCGGAAGAAATGGCGGGAGCCAAATCGAAACTCGAAGTTTCTTTGGGGCTTGACGTTTCGGGTAAGCCGATTGTTGCCGATATTGCCAGGATGCCCCACATCTTAATTGCAGGGCAAACCGGTTCGGGTAAATCGGTTTGTATAAATGCATTTTTAGGATCTCTTCTTTTCAGAGCGTCTCCTACTGAACTAAAGCTGATATTAGTTGATCCGAAGAGGGTAGAATTAACCCACTATAATGGTATTCCACACCTTCTTGCCCCCGTAATAGTTGATCCTGATAAAGTCATTTCGGCCCTTCGCTGGATTATGGCTGAAATGGAAAGGCGCTACAAACTTTTTTCTCAGGCGGGGGCCCGCAATATTGATTCCTACAATGAGGCAGCTGGTTTCCAGGCCCTCCCATATATAGTTCTTTTTATCGATGAGCTGGCTGATATTATGCTTTTTTCTCCGGTTGAGGTGGAAGATGCAATTACACGTATTGCCCAACTGAGCCGGGCCACCGGAATTCATATGGTTCTGGCTACCCAACGGCCTTCGGTTGATGTCATTACGGGTTTAATTAAAGCTAACATTCCTTGCCGAATTGCTTTTGCTGTAGCATCCCAGGTGGACTCGAGGGTCATTTTGGATACACAGGGAGCAGAAAAACTTTTGGGTAGGGGTGACATGCTTTACCTTCCTCCGGAGCAGGCGAAGCCGGTCAGAATTCAGGGAGCTTTTGTTAATGACAGAGAAATAAACACCCTAGTGGAATTTTTGAAAAATCAGGGAGTTACACCGCAATATACGGAGGAAGTTACTACAATGGCGAAAGCGGGAAGGTTTGCGGTTCCCGGTGTTGAAGGAGCAACAGACGATCTTTTCAGGGAAGCTGTCAAGGTGGTTTGCCAATACGATAGAGCCTCTGCCTCGCTTTTACAAAGAAGGCTTTCAATAGGTTATGCCAGAGCGGCCAGAATTGTGGATCAACTTGAGGCAGCCGGAGTAATTAGCCTAAGTGACGGAAGCAGTAAGCCCCGCGAAGTTTTGGTACAAAACGCTGAGGAATTCCTAGCTTCCTTCGGGAACCCTCCCGCCCAACAGTAGTATTTATATAAAATTCTGTCAGGAGAATTAAGCGATTCGAAGAATCTCTAAGGATGAATTTTATATAATTATAAATAATTATGAAAACAATTGGCCAAATTATTAAGTTCGCACGCGCCAAAAAAAAGTTGTCGTTTGGGAAACTTGAAGAACTAACAAAAATAAGAGCCTCCTTTATTAAATCAATTGAGGAGGAAAAGTGGGATGCTCTTCCCACCTTCCCGACAGTCTCAGGCTTCGTAAAAAGTATTTCGGCCCCGCTTGGGATTGATGGGAAAATGGCGGCGGCGGTATTGAGGCGTGACTATCCTCCGAAAAAACTAAATATTAATCCCAAGCCGGATGTACCGTCGCAGTTCACTTGGGGTCCGAAATTTACTTTTGCGATCGGGACCGGTGTGTTTATTTTAGTTGTTTTGGGTTATTTGGGTTTTCAATATCTAAGGTTCATTTCGCCTCCGGGTTTAACAGTTGATAGTCCTAAAGAAAATCAAATCGTAAGCGGGAATTCAGTTCCGGTTTTTGGGTCGACCGATTCTGACGTAAAAATTACGGTAAATAATCAACCTGTTTTGGTTGATCAGAATGGGAAGTTTTCAACAAATATTGAAATTACGCAGACGACAAAGGAGATAGATATTATTGCAACAAGCCGATCTGGTAAAATTAGGGAAATAGAAAGAAAGATTGAAGTACAATAAATTAGAGATTTATTACAATGGATAACATTCAAACATTATTAATTATTGTTGTAGCCAGCTTAACAGTTCTTTTAATAGTGGTCGGGTTTCAGGTGATGCTGATCATTATCGATTTAAGAAAGGCAATTAAAAGACTTAATTCTATTTTGGAAGACGCAATTCTCGGGGGAGGTTTAATCCGGCCGGAAAAATTAAGTTCGGTTCTGGAGCTACTTCACAAAAACAAAAAACTGGAAACACACGGGGGAAGTTAGGCGGTTGGGGTTGGGTCACCTGGTGAATTTTGCTCAAGTATCAAATTTATCCTAGTTGCGGCTTTCTCAAACGATACCTCTCCATTTATAAAAGCATGTTTAGCCCCACCAATTTGCCTATCCACTTCCGATATGGGATCATCCGAGGTCTTGTAAACATTGATGTCTGGCGCTGACATCAAACGATCTACTGCTTCAATATGACTTTTAATTTCACTTGTAAGCTCCTGGATCTCTGCGGGGTCAGTGGCTGCCTCTCTGCGGCTCACTGCGAGTGCCGTCAAAGCTGAATGATGTGAAATTTCTATGAACCTATTTAACTCTCGAATCTCTTCGGGGGTGTGGGTTATTAAGAATCTTCCTTTTCCTAAGTCAGTTTTTTCCACCATTTCCAGCAGATTATCCCAATTTCCTGGATAAGTCAACGATTTTTAGCGTATAATTTAGCCATGAGTACGGATGAGATTCGAAAAAAGTATTTGGACTTTTTTAAAAAACGTAATCATGTTGAAATTTCACCTTCCCCTCTGGTAATCGATTCTGATCCTACCACCCTTTTTACTTCAAGCGGAATGCAGCAGCTTATTCCATACCTCAAAGGAGAAAAACATCCGCAGGGAAAAAGATTGGTTGATTCACAACCATCACTTCGTCTACAGGACATCGAAGAGGTTGGGGATAACCGCCACACAACTTTTTTTGAGATGCTGGGAAATTGGAGCTTGGGAGATTATTTCAAAAAAGAACAATTGCCTTGGATCTGGGAATTTTTTACAAAGGAGCTGGGTTTAGACCCCGAAAGACTTCATGTAACAGTTTTTGAAGGGAACGCAGAAGTTCCGAAGGATACTGAATCATTTGAAATATGGAAATCTCTGGGCCTGCCCGAAAGCCATATTCATTTTTATGGGGCTGATAAGAATTGGTGGAGCAGGGCTGGATCCCCTGACAAAATGCCTGTCGGGGAAATCGGGGGCCCCGACAGCGAAATTATCTACGAGTTTGAAGAAGTCGAACACGACCCGAATTTCGGGAAATTCTGTCATCCGTATTGTGACTGCGGGAAGTTTTTGGAAATCGGCAACTCCGTTTTTATGCAATATCAAAAAACTACGGAGGGGAAACTGGTTGAATTACCGCAAAAAAATGTTGACTTTGGCGGGGGCTTAGAAAGAATTGCGGCGGCGGTAATTGATAGCCCTGATGTTTTCCGGATAGATATGTTTGCTGGGATAATAAAAAGCCTTGAGGAAGAAATCGGGACCGATTATGGGGCGGACCCGGAAAAAGACAGAAGTTTTAGAATAATTGCGGATCATCTTCGGGCCTCGTGTAATTTACTTGCAGAGGGGGTGGTTCCGGGAAATAAACTGCATGGTTATGTATTGAGGCGTCTTATAAGACGGGCAATGTTCCATTTCCATTTGTTGGGAAGTGGTATTTCGGGCAGTGCGGTTTCCCACATAGCTGAAGATTTGAGGAAGTTTTATCCAAATGTTGATAAAAATTGGAAACTTGTCGAGGAAAATTTAACGGCTGAGGCGACCAGATTTGAGAAAGCTCTTGGAAGGGGTTTGGCAAAATTAACTTCGACAGTTGCTGCAGGAACCACAATTGACGGCAAAATAGCCTTCGACCTTTATCAAACCGAAGGTTTCCCTCTTGAGCTTACAATTGAGATTCTTAAACAAAACGGAATAAGTTTTACACCGGAGGAAAAAAATTCTTTTGAGGCCGAATTTGAAAAACACAAAGATTTAAGTAGGACGAGTTCCGCCGGAATGTTTAAAGGCGGACTTGCGGAAGCTTCGGAGATTACTACCAAGCTTCATACGGCGACCCATTTGCTTCATGCGGCACTCCGCCAAGTTTTGGGAGAACATGTTGGCCAAAAAGGAAGCCATATAACTAGCGAAAGGTTGCGTTTTGACTTTTCCCATCCACAGAAATTAACGGATGAAGAAATCAAAAAGGTTGAAGATTTGATAAATTCAAAAATTAAAGAAGATTTGCCGGTAACCCTAACCGAAATGCCGCTTAGTGAAGCAATCTCATTGGGGGCGATGCACTTTTTTGCCGAAAAATACGGAGAGAAGGTAAAAGTGTACACAATTGGGGACCCTCCCTTTAGTCGCGAGATTTGCGGAGGTCCCCATGTAACCCACACCGGCACAATCGGTGGTGTTAGAATAATTAAACAGGAGGGCCGAGGGTCTGGGATCATCCGGATATATGCGTCGCTTGCAAATTAAATGAATCTTAAAGATTTTTTGTCGAATAGGGAACACCCACCCGAACTTTATTGGTCGCTTGTTATAGAAGAAGGTTGGGTTCAGGCGGGGATGTGGTATATCGGGGAAACTGCCGCTGAGGTTGTCAGCATTGGCCCCGGAGCAGCCTGGAGTTCCGAGGATGAACTTACCGGAGCGGTGGACGCGGCTCTTTCTAGCGCTATCCAGAAACTTCCGGAGAATTATAAAGAGCCGAATAAAACGGTTTTCGGAGTTTCTGCCTCCTGGGTAAAAGGCGGAGAAATTTCCGAAGAATACTTAGACAAGATTAAAAAAATTTGCACGGAGCTTTCCCTAAGCCCTGTTGGTTTTGTAGTTTTACCCGAGGCGATTGCCCATTTGTGCAAATCCGAGGAAGGCTCACCCTTAAATGCAATAATTCTGGGTCTTGGTTTGGAAAGTCTTGAAATATCCGTTTTTAAGTTGGGGAATTTGGCCGGGACCACTGAAGTATCGAGAAGCGTATCTTTGATTGAAGATGTTACGGAAGGCCTTTCGAGATTTGAAGGGGCAAATCCGCTTCCGTCGCGTTTTATAGTCTACGACGGAAAAGAGGGTGAACTTGAAGAGGCCAAGGAAACTTTGCTGCAGGCTTCCTGGGAAGGGATTGAGAAAATTAAATTCCTACATACGCCAAAGGCTGAAGTATTGACTTCCGACAGGAAAGTTCTGGCAACATGTTTGGCGGGGGCTGTGGAAATCGGACACGTTTCCCAAGTCGACTCGAAAGAGTCCGGATATTCCAAAGAAAACGTGGAAGAGGTGGCAAAGCCGGCGGTAGTGAATACAACCGCAGAAAGTTTAGGATTTGCCATCGGGCAAGATGTCGCAGTCAAAAATGCTGAAATTCAAAACATTACTCCCCCACAAAAAGCAGAACCTGTAGTTCCGGCCAAACCTGCATTTAGTCCCGGAAAGGTTGCCGGCGGGTATTTACAGAAAACCAAAGACCTTTTTCATTCCTTTTCTTTGAAAGCAAATACACCGCCGCGGGTGAGAAATAATACCTTTATTGGTATTTTGGTGGTAGCTATTTTGGTGATTATCGGTGCCGGCCTTTATTGGTGGTTTGTTCCCAAAGCTAATATTGTTGTTTTTGTTGCCCCTAAAAGGTTTGAGCAGCAAGTTCAGTTATCCTTTAATTCTAACGGAGCGTCAGTTGCAACAACCTCTGGTGTTATTCAAGCTCAGGTAATTACGGACAAAGTCTCAGGTGACAAAACCAAATCGACAACCGGGACAAAGTTAATTGGAAATAAAGCCACAGGAAGTGTCCAAATAGCGAACGGTAACGGAACGGCAATAAATTTATCCATCGGTACCTTGCTTACTTCATCAGCGGGTCTAAAATTTGTTACAAATTTGCAGGCTTCGGTTTCAGGGCAGCTTCTTCCGGGTTCGCCGGGAATTGCCAAAGTGGATATTACCGCCTTCGATATTGGGTCTCAATATAATTTAGCCAAAGGAGAGGTTTTCGCAATCGGAAACTACCCAAAAGCGATGGTTGCGGGGACTTCTCTTTCTGATTTTACCGGCGGAAGCAGCCAGGAAATTTCGGCAGTAAGTAAAGATGACCAGGCAAATTTGGAAACTGGTCTTAAGGGGGAGTTAACCCAAAATGCAACCACTGATATTTTGGCCAAGGTTTCCACAAATCAAATTTTTGTGAATGATCTGGCTGGACTGGACGTCACAAGCGAGAATTTTGACCACAAAATTGGAGATCAAGCCGACAGTCTCAAGCTTTCGTTAAATATAATTGCCACAGGACTTGCCGCCGATAAGACAAAATTGGTTGAATATGCTGTTGGTGTCTTGAGGGACAAAATTCCTCAGGGATTTGTATTAAATAGTAATCAAATAGATTTCAAATTTAAGTTTGCGTCCCTTGCAAATGGTAACTATATTTATGATGTTACAATCGGGGCGAATTTCCTTCCCGATATAGATAAGCAAAAAACCATTGCTCAAATTGTGGGAGAGACTCCGGGAGTTACCCAAGGTTATCTTAATTCAATTCCGGGATTTGACCATGCGGAAATTACATTGAAACCAAACTTACCGGGTCCTCTGCGCAGGCTTCCTCATATTCCCCAAAATATCACTCTCGAAGTAACTGCAGAACAATAAGTAGATCTTGGCTAACTGGATTTGTTTTGGTTGTAGGCTGAAGCGGCCCATTCATCCCTCGTTTTAACATCGGCAGAAAGATTATTAATATCGATTATATTTTGGGCACGGGGTTTATCTTCTTCATTTCTTACAAGAACATTTGTCAGTTTGTCGAAAGGGATTGTGGGTAGATTCGGATATTCCCCAAGACAATCATAATCGGGGAGATCCATTATTGACTGGTTAAATACTAGTGCGACTTCAAAACCGACTGCGCCAATACTTAAACCTTCAACTAGACCTTTTTCGTGCAGGTTACCATTGCCATCATATTTGTCTCTTGTCACTTGGACCACATCCGGTCTGCTGCCGGAACTTGGAGGCTCTTTTCCAATTATTTTCAGTTTGTCGTAAGACATTAGCCCTTGCATTTCAGCGGCATTCTCTAAAGTTTTGAATGATGTTTGATGATAGTGATGCAAATCCCCTTTTTCTCTAAGTCTTATTTTTTCTTTTTGATAATTTCTTGCTAGAGACAAAACTTTTTCTTTAGCGACACCCAACTCTTTAGCTTCCTTGGCCAAAAGACCCGACCTCCGTATGGGCGAATCACGACCCATACTCATTGTTTGAATTAACACTCGCAATTTATCTTCACTTAGGTTCACTTTTTCTGCATTTTGAATTGCTTGTTTGAACCGTGATTCCTTAATTCTTTTATCAGCTTCTACCCGTGTTATTTGTTGCAGTGCGGAAGAAAAATCAAGGCTGCTGTCTTCCGATTTTTTTGCCCCGACAAACAAACGATCATCGCTATCAACGGCTTCAGTCATAACTATATTCTACACGATAACTATCTTCATCTCTCTTAATCCGCTAAAATAGCAACATGACCCAGAAGACGATTTTAAGAATTGCGGCAGTAATCTCAGGAATTTCGGGAATAGTTATTCTGACGGGTGTAATTTATCCGATTGTTTCCTATAATTCAACTTATTCGGTAAATTATACAAAGCTTGTTTCCCCAATAATTAACCCGCTTGAGAAAGTACGGGGTGCTGTAACTACAAATACAAAAGGAAGTGTGGATTACACCCAGGCCAGTACCTGGTTTGTCGGCGGAGCTACCGAAGAGGATTTTACCACCTCAAAAGTTGATTATTACACAATTTCCATACCGAAATTGAAAATCGATTCCGCAAGTGTGGCAATAGGCGGAGAGGATTTAAGTAAAAGCCTCATTCAATACCCCGGCACAGCCCTTCCTGGAAAGCGCGGAAACTCGGTTATTTTCGGACACTCGATTTTGCCGGAATTTTATAACCCTAAAAATTATATTTCTATTTTTTCTCTCCTTCCAATGTTAAAAACAGGGGATTTGATCTATGTAAATTATGATGGAATCTCCTTTATTTATCGGGTTGAAACAATGTTTGAGGTGCTCCCCACAGACATTCAGGTTTTAGATCAGGATCGAGACGATTCTTTCTTAACACTTGTCACATGTGTTCCACCGGGCGCTCTAGGAAATCCCAGAAGGTTGATCGTGCGAGCAAGGGTGGTACCGCCGGAACAGTAAAGTAGTTTAGACCGACTAAAGCATTCTAGCCATGCGACATTTTTTGGAAAATATTTCTACACGGAAGGCAATTTTAATTATTATTGTAGTTGGGCTTATCGTTTACTCGGGCTCTCTTTTTAACGGGTTTGTTTGGGATGATCAATACCAGATAATTAACAATCTATTGGTACATTCAATCTCAAATATTTCGCATTTTTTTTCGGGGAGCACATTTTACGTACAAGGCCAATCTAACTTGCAGGGATTATATTACAAACCCCTTTTAACGACCTTTTATGCATTAATATATTCTGTATTCGGTCAGAATGCGTTTTTCTTTCATTTTTTCCAGTTGGCCTTGCACATTATTGGCTCAATTATCTTGTTTTTAATTTTTAGGAAATTCTTTAATAGCTTTACTTCTCTGTTTATTACGCTGGTTTTTTTAATCCATCCTCTAAATGCGGAAGCTGTAGTATACATAGCAGACCTACAAGATATTTTGTTTTTCTTTTTTGGAATATTAGCTTTATACCTAATACAACTAGGTAATCAAAAAACAAAAACTAAGGCAATTATGTTCTTCTTATTGCTTGCCTCGTTACTTTCTAAAGAAGCAGGCGTCCTATTTTTACCCCTAACTCTTGTTTACGTCACTCTGTTTAAAAAAGAGAAGCTTCTGTTTTATTCATTTCTTAACGGCGCTGTTTTTATTACATACTTGTTAATCCGTTTTTTGATGATAGGGATTCCGGGAAACGGTATTCTAAAGTCAGGGTTTGCCCCGATTATTAAGGCGACATTGTTCGAAAGATTGATGACAATACCCGCTATTATCCTTTATTATGTAAAAAATTTTTTCTATCCCTCGAATCTTTTCATTTGCCAACAGTGGGTTGTTAGAACAGCCGGAATAGAATCGTTTTTCCTTCCTCTTTTTATAACAGTATTGTTTTTCCTGTTTATCCATGCTTATGGGATTTTTCTTTGGAGAAGTAAAAATATTAATTACAAAGTCTTTCTTTTTTTCTTCTCTTGGTTAATCTTGGGGTTAGCAGCCCATGTTCAAATAATTCCATTAGACTTTACCGTTTCCACAAGGTGGTTCTATTTTCCCATAGTAGGACTTTTAGGCTTGCTGGCAGTTTTATACAATAACTTTGTACAAAAGAAACACCTAAACAAAACCTTTCTTTTCTTGGTAGGAATTTTGATACTTATTGGTTTGGGGTTTGGAACAATATCAAGAAATCTAAATTGGCGTGATAGCTTGACACTTTTTAGTCACGATGAAAAAGTGAACCAAAGTTTCGATTTAGAAAATTTATTGGGTGTTGAGTTGTTTAAAGTAGGAGAAAATGATCAAGCAATGGTACATTTTAAAATATCGACCGAACTGGCACCAACATGGAGCAGTAATTGGAATAATTTAGGTTATATTTATATACTAAAATCAGATTTAGGCAACGCCGAAAAATCATTACAAACGGCAATAAATAACACACCTATGCCATTCAAATACGTTTCTTATAGAGACGCGAATGATTTTACTGCTTATAAACTAATGGCCGAATTATTGTTTTATAATGAGAAAGATTTTAAAAGAACAATAGGTTTCTTAAATAAAGCGTTAATACCCTATCCAGACAATGCAGAGTTTTGGAAAATAAAGGCCGTGGCTGAATATAAGCTAGGTAATCAGGAAAGTGCAATAGAAGCAGCGAACAAGTTAATTGAATTAAGTCCTACAAGCGAAAGTTATGCTATATATTTCAGTATTGAAAACAAAAAAAAGATTGATATCAAATGAATTTGATAATATAGACAACAATTAAATGAAGATTCTTGGAATTGATTACGGAAGAAGTAAAATCGGACTTGCCGTTTCCAGTGGAAGCTTGGCGAATCCGGTGAAAGTTATCAGATATTCAGATACCAAAGTGCTTGTCGATCAACTTCTGAAATTTATAGAAGAAGGGGAGATTGAAAAAGTTGTATTCGGTATTTCCGAAGGAGAAATGGGTAAAGAGTCTAAGAATTTCAGTATTAATTTTGGAAAACTTGTAAATATACCTGTTGAAACTTTTGACGAGACTCTTTCAACACAGGAGGCCCAAATTCTTTCCAGAGAAGCCGGAATTCATCAAAAAAAGCGCCATGAAATGGAAGACGCCTACGCTGCTGCCATCATACTTCAGAACTATATAGATTTGATTAAAGGTTGACGAGATCGGTTCCATGCTATACTCTAAGTACCATGTTCAAGAATGTAATTGCTCCGATTCAGGCTTGGTTGCTTTCGCAAGGGAAGTGTGTCGGTTGTGGGACAGATCTTTTAGAAGGAAAAAAGGAAGAGACAAAGTTTGGGGAGCAAGTTACTTGTGGTAAATGCGGAAGAATCTTTATTCACGACCCCAAAACCAATAAATACAGGAGAGCTCTTCTGGAAGAAGTGTGAGAGATGAAGAAATTATTACTTTTGCCCCTAATAGTAGTCCTTGTGTTATCAGTCGTTGCTATTTGGTTTTACATTAACGTTCAACCTGTCTCAAGTAATAAGAGTTTCAGCTATTTTACGATTCCCAAAGGAGCATCAGCATCGCAAATTGGAACAAAGCTTCAATCCGCAGGACTAATTAAAAGTGCGTTGGCTTTCAAGATTTACATTCAATTTACAGGCCAATCGGGGAAACTCCAATCGGGACAGTTTAAACTTTCACCATCCTTTTTGCTTTTTCAAAGCATAAATGCCCTTTTTAACGGGCCTGTTGAGATTTGGGTGACGATTCCGGAAGGCCTGAGGTGTGAAGAAGCGGCCGCAAGATTTACGACAGCCTTAGGTAAAGATACCGTTTTTACCGACGAGTTCCTACAGGCATCAAAAGGGAAGGAAGGCTATCTTTTTCCGGATACCTATCTTTTTCCACTCGACGTCTCGGCTTCCGCAATCGTAAAGAAGATGACAGATACTTTTACTGCTAAAACTTCAGGTTTTACTCCCCACGGATCAAATTTGACTTTCGCCGGGACAGTAACTTTGGCATCAATCATCGAGAGGGAAACAAAAACCGACGCTGAGCGCCCGGTTGTGGCCGGAATTTTACTTAACCGGCTTAAGGCCGGGATAGCGTTGCAAGTTGATGCCAGTGTTCAGTATGCTGTCGGTACTTCCAAAGATTGGTGGCCGGTTTTGGCCCTAACCGATCTGAAAATAAACTCCCCTTATAACACCTATAAATTTACAGGACTTCCTCCCACACCGATTGCCAACCCGGGTCTTTCATCTCTTAAAGCTGCATTTGATCCCGCCCAAACTGACTATCTTTATTATATTCACGATTCCTCAGGCCAGATTCACTATGCAAAGACGCTGAGCGAGCATAACGCCAATATTGCCAAATACCTGCATTGAATTTGGACAAATGGGTGTTGACATCTTCATAATTGATAATATAATCCGATCTTAGGCGTACATGAGTGGTACGTTCGTCCCGCTTCCATAACGGCGGGTCTTTAGTGTTTCAAGACTACCACAAACTGATGACATCTAAGAAATCAACCCGCAGGAATTTTGGCAAAGACGAAAAAAATCTACCCGAAATTAATCTTAGCCAAGTTCAGAAAGAAAGCTGGCAGAGTTTTTTGGGAGAAGGAATTAAGGAAGAACTAATTGCAATCTCCCCAATTGACGACTTTACCGGTAAAAATTGGCAACTTTTTTTGGGGGATCACTCCTTGGGTGCCCCGACAATTACTCCAAGAACGGCTCAGAAAAAAGGAATAACATTTTCCTCCCCGGTTAAAATCCGTGCAACACTGGTAAATAAAAGGACAGGAAAAGAAGTCACTCAGGATGTTTTCCTGGGAGATATTCCCCAAATGACCTCTTCGGGAACGTTTATTATCAACGGAATTGAAAGAGCGGTTATTAATCAGATTGTCCGTTCGCCAGGAGCTTATTTCTCGGGTGAACTTGATCCTTCAAGCGGCCGCGTTCTTTATAAAGCAGAGATTCGCCCTCTTCATGGGAGCTGGCTTGAGTTTGAAACTACAAGGGCGGATATAGTTTATGCCAGGATAGACAGGCGCAGAAAAGTTTTGGCAACGACCTTTCTTAGGGCGCTTGGTTTGGCTTCCGATCAGGAAATTGTTAACACTTTTGCCGAAATTGACAAAAATCCGGATCACAAATATATAGCGGCAACCTTGGCCAAAGATTCGGCAAAATCCCAGGAGGAAGCTTTAATTGAAATTTACAGAAAAATGAGACCCGGGGAGCCTGCTGTGCTTGAAAATGCCGAGGCCCTTTTTGCCAGCCTTTTCACTGACGGTAGGAGATATGATTTGGGCCGCGTCGGTCGATTTAAAATAAATAAACGCTTGGGGGTAAATCTTCCAAACGAGAAAAACACTTGGGTTTTAACAAGACAGGATGCTGTAGCAACCGTTGCCTACCTCATCGGTTTGCAGAATGGTGTAGGAAAACTTGATGATATTGACCACCTTAGTAACCGCAGACTGAGACGTGTTGGCGAGCTCGTGGCTGTAAATGCGTTTAGGGTAGGACTTCTCAGACTTGAAAGGAGCGTCAAGGAAAAAATGAGTCTAATCTCCCCCGATGATAAACCGCTTCCGGCTACACTAATTAACGCCCGTCCTTTGATCGCTTCTCTTAACGAATTTTTCAGAAGTAATCAGCTTTCGACGATTTTGGATGATACAAACCCTTTAAGTGAAGTAGACAACCTCCGCCGCATCTCCGTTCTCGGAACAGGTGGAATAAACAGGGAAAGAGCCAGCTTCTCGATTCGTGACGTTAATGCCTCCCAATATGGCAGGATTGACCCCGTCAGGAGCCCGGAAGGACCAAATATTGGACTTGTTACCTATCTCGCTTTATACGCGAAGGTAGATGAATTCGGTTTTATAGAAGCTCCTTATAGAAAGGTAGAAAAAGTTGGGAAAAGGGTTAGGGTTACGGATGAGGTTGTCTATCTTACGGCGGATGACGAGGAGGATCATTATGTTACTCATTCCGGAGTTAATGTAGATGCCGGCGGATATATTACGGATAAACGTGTTCCTCTCAGGTACAGAGGTAAGTTTATTGAAGGAACCGCAGATTTGGTTGAGTACATTGATGTGACCCCGAGGGAAGTGGTCGGAGCTTCCGCCTCCCTCATTCCCTTTTTGGCGAATGATGAAGGAAACAGGGCCCTGATGGGAAGTAACATGCAGTGTCAGGCTGTTCCCCTTGTCAATCCGGAATCTCCCGTGGTTGGAACCGGAATGGAGGGAACTATTTCTGAAGGAATGCAGAGAGTAATCCGCGCAAGGCACGCGGGAGTTATCGAATATGTTGATGGTGAAAGGGTTATTGTAAAACTTGACAAGAAGGCGGAGGAAAACGAAATAAAAGATATCGATGTTGAGCTGACTGAGGGTGGTAAGAAAGAGGTTTACTATTTGACTAAATTTAAGCGCACAGCTCACTCAACCTGTTATAACCAACTGGCAAGAGTTTCTCCCGGACAGAAAGTTGCTGCCGGTGATCTTTTGGTTGACGGTCCGGCAAGTGAGAACGGGGAACTTGGGTTGGGACGCAATATGGTTATTGCCTATACCAGCTTTGGCGGTTACGGATTTGAGGACGCAATCCTTATATCCGAAAGATTAGTTAAAGAAGATCTTTTGACATCAATTCATATTGAGGAATATGAAGCCGAAGTTGTAGACACCAAGCTTGGCCCGGAGGAAATAACCAATGATATCCCCAATGTTTCCGAGGCCGAACTGGCAAATCTTGCCGGTGACGGAATTGTTATGATCGGGGCGGAAGTCGGACCCAACGATATTTTGGTAGGCAAAATCGCTCCCAAAGGAGAAACGGAGCTGACGTCGGAAGAAAGGCTTTTAAGAGCAATTTTTGGGGAGAAAGCCCGCGAAGTCAGGGATACATCTCTCCGAATCCCTCACGGCGAGCGGGGAATAGTGGTTGATGTTCAGATTTTAGACAGAGATAAAGGGGATGAGCTTGGCCCGGGAGTAATAATTAAGGTTATTGTCAGGGTTGCCCAGATCAGGAAAATTACAGTTGGGGATAAAGTCGCCGGGCGGCATGGAAATAAAGGGGTAGTTGCCAAGATTTTGCCGGTTTCCGATATGCCGTATTTGAGCGACGGAACGCCCGTTGATATTCTTATTTCTCCTCTTTCCGTAATTTCGCGTATGAACTTAGGGCAACTGATGGAGGCACATCTCGGATGGGCTCTTAAGACTAAAAAAGAGAAAGGGGCCCTGCCTGTTTTTGATAAAATCGGGGCCGATGTCATTGCAAAAGAACTTGCCGAAGCGGGCCTTCCGGTTACCGGAAAGACAAGACTTTTTGACGGCAGGACAGGAGAGGCTTTCAAAGAAGAAACCGTAGTTGGGATAAGCTACATCATGAAACTTATCCATATGGTTGAAGATAAGACCCACGCAAGAAGCACGGGTCCGTACTCTCTTGTCACACAACAACCTTTGGGAGGGAAAGCTCAAATGGGGGGCCAGAGACTGGGAGAAATGGAAGTTTGGGCGCTTGAATCTCACAGAGCCAGCCACACCTTGCAGGAGATGCTTACTATTAAAAGTGATGACGTGCTCGGTCGTGCCAAAGCGTTTGAAGCGATCGTTAAAGGTGTCGATATTCCGGAGGCTACAATTCCAGAGAGCTTCAAAGTATTGGTGCGGGAGCTCAATTCACTCTGCCTTGCCGTTGAACCCAAAGGGGCGGTTGTTGCCAGAGTAGATGAAGAAGTGGTTGACGAAGGGACGGAGCTTGCCAAAGCTGCCGGAGCCGAAGTCGTCGCAACCGAGGAATTAACTGCCGATAAAGGACCAATGGAAGTAGAGGAGGTTGTAGCTTAAATATATGGAACAACTTGCAGATCTAAAGAATTTGGCCGATTTTAAGAGCCTACTTGTTAAATTTGCTTCTCCCGAGGAAATCCGTGCCTGGAGCCGTGGCGAAATTACAAAACCCGAAACTATAAATTACAGAACTCTTAAGCCTGAGAAAGACGGCCTTTTTGACGAAAGAATCTTTGGTCCTACCAAAGATTGGGAGTGTTACTGCGGAAAATATAAGAGAATCAGGTATAAAGGAGTGATCTGTGATAAATGTGGAGTTGAAGTGACCCAGAGCCGAGTCAGACGTGAGAGAATGGGGCATATTACTTTGGCCACACCGACCGCGCACGTCTGGTTTTTCAAGGGGGCGCCGTCAAAAATCTCCCTTCTCCTCGGTGTTGCCCCAAGAGGAATTGAACAGGTGATATATTTTGCCAGATATTTGGTTACCGAGGTTGATGAGGAAAAGAAAAAAGATGCGCTTAAAAATATCCTGAAAGCCAAGGATGAAAGACTGAATGAGGTCGCAGAAAACTACAAATCACGCAGGGATGCACTCAAGATTGAAGAGAAGGAAGCGAAAGAAAAGATTGTGGCTAAGATTAAGAATAGAGAACAGGCCTCTTTGGCAACGGCGGAGATTGAACTAAACCTCAGAAAGAAAGAAACAGCTATTAACGAGGAAGAAAAATCCACAATTAATAAGACAAGTGAGCTCTTTGATAATCTTGTCACTGTTGCAAAAGGACTCCATCCTTTAAGTATTCTCAGTGAGGAAGAATTTGATGAGCTCTATGAACATCAGGCCACGGATTTCTTTACGGCAAAAATGGGAGCCGACGCGGTTCTTAATGCGATTGAAAAAATTAATTTGGAAGATATATCAAAAGTTCTCAGGGAGGAAATCGGTTCGATCAAGGGTGGCACAAGCAAATATGTAAAACTTGTCAAAAGGCTGAAACTTGTCGACGGATTAAGGCGCGCAAAAGTGAATCCCTCCTGGATGATTCTTAGGGTACTTCCAGTTCTCCCTCCGGACTTAAGGCCCATGGTTCAACTTTCAGGTGGACGTTTTGCCACCAGCGATTTAAATGATCTTTATAGGAGGGTTATCAATAGAAATAACAGACTCAAACACCTAATTTCCCTTGGGGCTCCCGAAATAATCTTGCGGAATGAAAAAAGAATGCTTCAGGAAGCGGTTGATTCCCTAATCGATGCCTCTCAACGAAAGGCGACCAGAAAAAGCCGTGGCAGGCAACCCCTGAGGTCACTAAGCGACATGCTTCGTGGTAAGCAGGGGAGGTTTAGACAAAACCTGCTCGGTAAGCGTGTGGATTACTCCGGAAGAAGTGTCATCATAGTCGGCCCCGAGCTTAAACTTACCCAGTGCGGTCTTCCCAAGGATATGGCCCTTGAGATGTTCAAGCCGTTCGTTCTAAGAGAAATGATTGCCAGGGGAATCGCACCCAATGTTAAAAGCGCCAAAAACATGCTTGACAGACGCCCCCCGGAAGTCTTTGACATTTTGGAAGAAATTACCAAAGACCACCCGGTACTTCTTAACCGTGCCCCGACGTTGCACAAACTTTCGATTCAATCATTTTATCCGGTTCTTATTGAAGGAAGCGCCATCAGGCTTCACCCCGCAGTTTGTTCTGGGTTTAACGCTGATTTTGACGGTGACCAAATGGCGGTTCATGTGCCTCTTTCAACAAAGGCGGTCGAGGAAGCAAGAACTCTGATGCTTCCTACCAACAATTTATTAAAACCCAGTGACGGCGGCCCGGCGGCCACCCCTTCCAGTAAGGAAATAGCACTTGGTGCTTACTATTTGACATCTGAGGATACGAGACTCCCCATTTACCCGACAATTTTCGCGGATAAAGAAGAAGCAATATACGTCTATCAGTCTGATAATCTTGAGATCAGACAGAAGATTCAAGTAAAGATTGGTAAGGAGATTATTGAAACGACCGTAGGCAGACTACTTTTCAATGAAGTTTTGCCGGAAAATTTTGATTTTATCAACGAGTCTGTCACCTCCACTGTCATTAAATCTTTATTTGTCAAAGCCTATGCAACAGTTTCAAGAGAGCGTGTGGTTCAGCTAGTTGATGATATTAAAGATTTGGGATTTTTTGGCGGCACAATGTCTGGAATTTCATTCGGAATTTTTGATGCAAAACTTTATCCGGGTAAATCAAAAGTTTTGGAAGAGGCCGATGGCAAAGTTTCCGAAATAGAGGAAAACTTTAATCAGGGTCTTATCACTGCTGAAGAAAAGAGGCGTCTTACTCAAGAGGTCTGGATTGAAGTTTCAGAAGATTTGGCAGACAAAACCTGGAACGAGCTCGAGCCGACAAACCCAATCCGCGTAGTAATTGATGCAAAAGTCGGACGTGCCTCCAGGGATCAAGTTAAACAACTTGCCGCTATCCGTGGTTTAGTTGTTGACCCTCTTGGCAAGATTGTTGAACTTCCTATTAAATCTAATTTCAGAGAGGGCCTTTCAGTATTTGAGTATGTCACCTCATCCCGTGGTTCCAGGAAAGGTTTAACCGATACCGCTATTAAGACTGCAGATGCCGGATACCTCACCAGAAGACTAGTTGATGTAGCCCATGATGTCATTATTAGGTTGGAAGACTGTGGAACGAAGGAAGGATATGAAATCAAAAAAGAATCGAGGCCTAATGTTTTCACCTCGAGAATTTATGGCAGATACGCGGCCCGCGATGTCGTGAGTCCCAAGGGTAAGAAAGTAATGGTTGCTGCAGGGGAGATTATTGACGAGGCAACTGCCAAGAAAATTGATGAGGCCGGTATTACTTCCGTGGTAATCCGGTCACCCCTTACCTGTAAAGCCAGGTATGGAATGTGTGTTAAATGTTATGGATGGGATCTTGGCACCAAAGATCTGGTTGAAGTTGGAACACCGGTTGGAGTTATTGCCGCTCAATCAATTGGGGAGCCCGGAACCCAGCTTACACTCCGTACAAAACATGCAGCTGGCGTGGTTGGGGTCGATGTTACCCAGGGACTTCCCAGGGTTGAGGAGCTGGTTGAAGCCAGACTTCCCAAAGTTGTTTCGGCTCTCTCCGAAATTACAGGCAAGGCCCACATTATAGAAACCGATGAGGGTTGGAAAGTTACAGTTACTTCCAAAAGCACTCCCCGGGATGAGAAAGAATACATTATTCCCAAAACTTTAGAGCTGGCTGTTACCGATGGAGCCATGGTTGAATCCGGAGAAGCGCTTGCCAAAGGGGCACTTGATATTAAAGATATTCTTTCAATCAAAGGTCTAAGAGCCGCGCAGGAATATCTTGTTACTGAAGTTCAGAAGGTTTATGAATCTCAAGGAATCCCGATCAATGACAGGCACTTTGAAGTTATCGCCAGGAAAATGAGTGATGAGGTCAGAATGGTTACAACCGGAGACACCCCGTTCTTACCGGGAGAGCTGGCAAGCCGTGCCAGTTTTGAAGAGGAAAATGATAAAGTTTTGGCGGCTGGCGGGGAACCGGCAAGCGCCCAGCAAGTGGTATTGGGGATTACCAGGCGTGCGCTTTATACGGATAGTTGGCTTTCTGCGGCCTCATTTGAGCAGACAACGGATGTACTCACCGAAGCATCTCTCTTGGGACGGGAGGATAAGCTCGTCGGACTTAAAGAAAACGTTATAATTGGAAGGCTGATCCCCGTTACCGCGGAAAGAGCGGCAATGAATCAAGGTTAAGCGAAGCTTAAGTCTGACAAAAAAATGCCAACAATTAATCAACTGACAAGAAAAGGCAGAAAAAAGATTGTCAAAAAGACAAAGACCACGGCCCTTAAGAGATGGTTTAATGCCAAAGACAGGAAGTTTTCGGTAAGTCACTCCGCTTTTAAGCGGGGAGTCGTTTTGGCCGTAAGAACTATGACGCCTAAAAAGCCAAACTCGGCTCTAAGAAAAGTTGCCAGAGTCCGTCTTTCAAATAAACAGGAAATTACGGCTTATATTCCCGGTGAAGGGCACGAATTGGCCGAACATTCGATCGTTTTGGTCCGCGGCGGGCGTGTTAAGGATTTGCCGGGAGTTAAATACCATATAATCAGGGGAAAATATGATACAACAGGAGTAGCGGGTAGGCAGACAGGAAGAAGCAGGTACGGAGCCAAGAAAGGACAAGGAGGAGCTAAAGCAGCTTAATTGAAATGGCAAGAAAAGGAACAGTCAGACCAAAAATCTTAGAGCCGGATCCAATTTACGGAAGCCGACTGGTTACAAAACTTGTCAACAGGAGCATGCGTGACGGTAAAAAATCTGTAGCCAGAACCGAAATTTATGAGGCCTTCGAAATTATTAAGGAAAAGTCCGGCAGCGACCCTGTAAAAGTTTTTGATCAGGCTCTGGAAAATATCAAACCCTCAATGGAAGTCCGCGCTAGAAGAATCGGAGGTGCAGCCTACCAGGTTCCGGCTCCGGTAAGAGGTACCAGGCGGGAATCCTTGGCCATTAGGTGGCTTATTGCAGCTGCAAATGCCAGATCAAATTCCGATTTCCATACTTATGGCGGAAAATTAGCAGCCGAAATCATAGATGCAGCCAAGAGTGAAGGCGCGGCTGTCAAGAAAAGGACTGACATGGAAAGAACAGCAGAAGCAAACAAAGCCTTTTCACACTTCAGATGGTGATCCTATAGTTCGTGTCTTCTTTGTTGTTGACTTCGTATTTTATTCGGTATTAATTTAATTAATGCCCAAAGCCCCAAAAGTTATTAGTTTTTGTTTGCAATGTGGAAAAGAAATCGCTTCAGATAGAAAATTTTGTTCTAAAAAATGCAAATCCTTAAGCCAAATTAAAAGAATATCCTTGATTTGTAATGGTTGTGGAAAACGATTCTCAATTCTGCCCTATCTCAAAAGGAAAACAAATTACTGCTCCCTCCAATGTTATAGAAACAGTACGAGAACCAGTGAGAAAAGATATTGTAAAGTTTGTGGTAAAAAGTTTACAGCTGAGGGATGGAAACTTGTAAAGGGTTTTGGTTTATATTGTGGTAGAAAGTGTCAATTTGCTGATTATCCAGACAGAGTTAGCAAGACGTGCCTACAATGCGGTACTGTTTTTATAGTACCGCTGTCTTGGAGCAAATTTAGAAAATTTTGCAGTGAAAAATGTAGAGATGATGCTATCCGTGACTACGTAACAAGCGTTTGTAAAAAATGTGGTAAAACATTTGAGTTGCCAAGAGGAGATTTAGAAAGAGGTCGAGGTAACTTTTGTACATACAGATGTTATTTAACATACCGTGGTCCTTCAACCCTCGAGGAAAAGATGGAAAGAGTATTAAATTTGGCCAGAATTAAATTTGAACGCGAAATTAAATTCAGAAGATTCCATGTGGATTTTCTATTAAAGGATTCTAAAACCGTAATTGAATGTGATGGTGAATACTGGCATTTAAATCCAAAAATTCGGGAAAGAGACAAAAGAAAAGATGAATTGTTAAAAAGTTTAGATTATAAGGTTCTTAGGTTTTCGGGGAAAACACTGGACAAATATACCGAAAACCGGCTAGCGATCTTAATAACTGGGATTTTACATTGAGGTCAACAAAGCCTTTGCCCACTTCCACTGGTAGTTTCTCTACCTCTTCGCGTGTTATTATTAATTTAGTGAAAAGTAAGGGTTTTGCTCCAATAATAATTCTGATAATTTTTGTTCTTGTTGCCGTTGGAGCTTATTATTTTGGAACTAAGAATAAAATTATTTCAGTTATTCCGACCCCGACTCCAGTCGTGTCCATCCAGCCATCATCGAGCCCAGTCGCCGAACCCACAGCCGGTTCAACCACAGACTCGAAAACATACAAAAATATCGTGGCCGGATATTCTTTAAAAATTCCTGTCGATTATAAAATTCTAGAAAATGTAAGTTATAGTGTCGACGGAGTAAAAGTTGATAATCCAAATACTACAACACTAATATCTCCTACTTTAGGAAATCTAAAGACCAATATGCAGATAACTATCCATTACGAAAACGCTACTGAAAATTTGTCTGAACTCCAAATTAGAGATGAAGTCCAATCTGCAGTAAAAGGTGAAAAATATACTTTGGATGGCAAAGATGGGTATCTTTTTACCAATGTGATGGGACCCTTCGGCGGCTCAGTAATTTATTGTCAGTCGAATGACAAAACGTATACTATTAAAATTGAATCAATGGGGGTAAATTATTCCGACCTTCAAAAATATTTAGATCCAATTTTCTCCACATTCAAATTTATCAACTAACTCTAGTTTGTTTGCTCGTTGAAGTTCCCAGCTTCAAATGTTAAAATCACTCTTGCTTCCAAATGGAGGTTTGTTTGTTTTAGCCTAATCGCTAATTCCTAATTACTAATAACTAATCTATGGCAGAGGTAGCAAAGAAAAAAGCAGCGATAGTAGTTACGGCAACAAAAGACCGTAATGTCTCCTATGAAAAGATCCGAAATATCGGCATTATTGCCCATATTGATGCCGGTAAAACCACAACCACCGAAAGGATTCTTTTTGAAACCGGCAGAACTTACAAAATAGGTTCGGTTGATGAAGGAACTACTGTTACTGATTGGATGGCCCAGGAGCGCGAGCGCGGAATCACTATTGTTTCTGCGGCAATAACCACCTTCTGGAATTTGAAGAAAAGCTCCTCTGTCGAGGCGGGTCACTACAGAATAAATATTATTGATACACCGGGTCATATTGATTTTACGGCTGAAGTTGAACGTTCCCTCAGAGTTTTGGACGGAGCTTTGATGGTTTTTGACGGAAGAACCGGAGTTGAATCACAATCCGAGACGGTCTGGCGGCAGGCCGATAAATATAAAGTTCCGCGAATTTGTGTTTTAAATAAACTTAATTTGATCGGAGCCGATTTTGAGGGTTCGATAAAGTCAATCCGCGAGCGCCTTGGTGCCAACGCGGCGCCTGTAATAATTCCGATCGGACAGGAACATGAACACAGAGGGGTTGTCGATTTAATTAAAATGAAGGCCTTCACCTATAAAGCGGTTGAGGATCATGCCCTGACCGAAGAGGAGATTCCCGCGGATTTACTTGAGATGGCTAAAAAATATCGACAGGAACTACTTGAGCGGGCTGCTGAGTTTGATGACGAAGCCCTCAATTTTTTCCTTGAAGGCAAAGAAATTGATGAGGCGGTCCTAAAAAGAGCAATTCGCAAGGGTGTAATTGCAGGGAAGTTCTTCCCGATTTTTGGCGGGGACAACCGAACCGCAGAGGCCCAACTTATTTTGGATGGGGTGATTGAGTATTTACCTTCTCCTTTGGATCTTCCTCCGGTCGAAGGAGTTGATCCCAAAACCGGCGAAAAAGCCACCCGTGAGAGAAAAAATGAGGCTCCTTTTTCCGGACTCGCATTTAAAGTTATGACCGATCCTCATGTGGGCCGCCTCGTTTATGTCAGAATTTATTCCGGAACTCTTTCTGCGGGCCAGCAAGTTTATAACTCAAGCGAGCTTAAACCCGAAAGAATCGGGAAGCTGGTTCTTCTTCACGCGGACCAACGCGAGTTAATCGAAACCGCATATGCTGGAGAAATTGTAGCTGTTGTCGGAATAAAAGATACCACAACCGGTAATACTCTTTGTGACCCGGCTCACCCGATCGTTCTTGAATCTATTAACTTCCCGGAACCGGTTATTTCGCTTGCGATTGAACCTGCCACAAAATCCGATCAGGAGAAAATGGGTTTGGCTTTAAGTAAGCTTTCCGATGAAGATCCGACCTTTAGAATCAAAAGTAACCCCGAAACCGGACAGACAATTATTTCCGGAATGGGTGAGCTTCAGCTTGAAGTTTTGGTTGACCGGATGAAGAGAGAGTTCAATGTTTTGGCAACAACCGGCGCCCCCCAGGTTGCTTATAAAGAAACCATTAAGAAAATCGGTACAGGGGAAGGCAAGTATATTCGTCAAACCGGAGGCCGTGGACAATATGGACACTGTCTGCTTCGGCTTGAACCAATGGGTAGGGGTGAAGGCTTTGAATATAAAAGCGAGATTAAAGGCGGCGCAATCCCAAATGAATATATTACCCCGATTGAAAAAGGAATCAAAGAGAAAATGGAAAACGGGGTTATGGCGGGCTTTCCCATGGTTGACATGAGAGCTGTGGTTTATGACGGGAGTTTCCATGAGGTTGATTCTAGCGAAATTGCTTTCAAGATTGCCGGTTCGATGGCTCTGGAGGATGCCTTTAAGCATTCCGATCCAATTCTTCTTGAGCCGATTATGAAGGTCGAAGTTTCGACCCCGGATGAATTTATGGGAGACGTCATTGGGGACCTTTCCAGCAAACGTGCCCAAGTTTCCGGAACGGAGAAGCGCGGAGTGATGACTGTTATTAATGCCCAGGCGCCTTTGGCCGAGCTTTCGGGCTATGCCACCAAACTTAGGTCTCTAACTCAGGGCCGTGCCAGCTACTACATGGAGCCTTCTCATTACGAAGAAGTACCGCGAAACATTTCCGATGCAGTTGTTGCTAAAGCAGGTAAAGTTACAATGGCCCGCGGCAATTAACCCTTGACTTGCCTAGCCAGCCTCGGATATAATACACACTTGTACACATATGGCAGGAGAAGCTAAAAAACATTACGAAAGAACAAAGCCGCATGTAAATATTGGCACTATTGGCCATGTTGATCATGGTAAGACTACTTTAACCTCGGCTATTACTATGGTTTTGGCCAAGCAGGGACTCGCTGTTGCCAAGAAATACGAAGATATAGATAGCGCCCCCGAAGAAAGAGAAAGAGGAGTCACGATCAATCTTTCCCATCAGGAATACGAAACCAAGAAACGCCACTATGCTCACATTGATGCTCCAGGTCATGCAGACTACATTAAAAATATGATTACAGGTGCAGCCCAGATGGACGGTGCCATTTTGGTGGTTTCCGCAGCCGACGGGCCCATGCCTCAAACCAGAGAGCACGTAATTTTAGCCAAACAGGTCAATGTTCCGGCAATTGTGGTCTTTCTTAACAAAGTAGACATGGTTGATGACAAAGAACTGATCGATTTAGTTGAGGCTGACGTGCGTGAGCTTCTTAAGAAATACGGCTATCCGGGAGATGAAGTGCCGGTCATCCGTGGCAGCGCTTTGAAGGCAGTTGAGGGTGATCCTGAGGCCGAAAAACAGATTCAGGCTCTGATGGATGCAGTCGATTCTTATATCCCCGATCCCGTGCGTGAAATTGACAAACCTTTCTTAATGGCTATAGAGGATGTCTTTACCATTCAGGGACGCGGTACGGTTGTTACAGGGCGTGTGGATCGCGGTAAGATCAAGGTTAACGAAGAAGTTGAAATTGTAGGACTTAAGCCCACCCAAAAGACGGTTGCCACAGGTCTTGAAATGTTCAGAAAGACTCTTGATGAGGCTATGGCGGGAGACAATATTGGGGTCTTGCTTCGCGGAATTGAAAAAGACCAGGTTGAGCGCGGGCAGGTTTTGGCTAAGCCCGGTTCCCTAACTCCCCATACCGAATTTGAAGCTGAGGTTTATATTTTGAGCAAAGAGGAAGGCGGACGCCATACGCCGTTCTTCACAGGTTATAAGCCGCAGTTCTATATTAAGACTGCTGATATTACAGGTGAAGCCACTTTACCTACCGGAATTGAGATGGTTATGCCGGGCGATAACGCCAAAATGAAAATTAAGCTTATTTCTCCTGTTGCTATGGAGGAAGGATTCAGATTCGCAATTCGTGAAGGCGGACACACAGTTGGCGATGGTGTAATAACCAAAATAATCGCTTAAGCACATTACTAGATGGCAAGCTCAAGACTTAGAGTAAAACTCAAAAGTTACGATCACAGAGTCCTGGACGAAGCGGCAGCAAAGATAATCGATACCGCTTTGGCTACCGGTGCAAAAATAATCGGTCCGATTCCACTTCCAACCAATCGAACCATGATGGCCATCAAGGAATCTCCATTTACAGACAAAGACGCACAGGAACACTACGAGGTTTTGGTGCATAAAAGATTAATTGATATTCTTGATCCATCTCCCCGTACAGTTGATTCTCTTGGCAATCTCGACCTCCCGGCCGGAGTTTCCATTGAGATTAAGATGTAAGTTATCCCATAATTGCTTTTTCCTCAGTTTTGAAGTATATTTCCTCTGAACTCGTCAAAACGAGAATCTTGCACTTAAACTTTTCAAAGGAATTTATGCTCAAAGGAGGCATAAAATGACAGTCAGTAAATATCGCACGCAGTTAATGGCCATTGCCCAAGAAATTGTGGACGCATCTTCAGGACGGGCGCGTTTAGCGTTCAATGAGGAAGATGAGTCGAAGGGCGAACTAAAAGATAGTGCTCACTTCATCAAGGTTGATGAAAGGCGTGTTGGCAAGGATATTGAGTTGTATGGCTGCGAGGCTGGTCTGGTGGATTGGGAAATTATCTTTGCGGTGTTTTTTGAGGAGGTTCTTTTGCCTATCAGAAGGTCTGGGCTGGAGGACAGCTATCAAGCCGCTGCGGCATCACTGAAAAAACTTGGACATGAGGTTTTTAAGCCTAATCTTATCCAAGAATGGGATGAACTTTTTTAGTGCAGGTTAGCCCTGATCAACAAGTAAAACGATCAGGGCTATTTTTTTGGCAAAAAATGTATTAATTTAAATTAGCCATGAAGGAAGCCACCTGTCCATCTTGGGCCTTTGGGTTTGCCGCAAAACCTTTGGCTTTTGATGAAGCCCGGGGGTGTGACAGTCGGGTGGCAAGGACTGCCTACGAACTTTTTCAAAAAAGGCAACGAGCGGGACTTCCCGGAACTCCGGAGGACGATTGGCAAAAAGCGGAAAACATTGTCAGACTCAAGTTTGCCAGGGAGGCGGCGCGAAGGCTTGCGTAAGCCAACTTCATTCCAGGTTCAAAAGTTCAAAAATTTTATATCTGATACTGCCACTATCTGTCTTTGTGGCCCTGATTTGACGGGAAACGAGAAAATAAAAGTTGATTCCCCACAAAATTATTGCCCCGTAAAACTGATTTGACAGAATAATTTTCGGATATATGTAATCATATTTAATATTATAACTTACAAGGAGATACGAAAGTATCAAAAGACCCAATAGTATGGCATTTTTAGATTTTAATATGTAGGTAAAAAGAACGACAAAAGGAAACATCAACCAAACAAAATGGTGTTGCCAGCTGGTTATATCAAACAGCAGGAGAGTAATTATAAAAAATGAAAGTCCCAGGTTAATCTCTTTCTTTTTAAACACCAAATAGGCAGCAAGAGGTATGAGTGATATTGTTGCAGCTTTATGTAAAATAATTCTTGCATTGAAATTTGAAATCTGTCTTGAAAGAAAGCCAAAAATACCCTGGTTTTGATATACATATATTCCCCGGGCTGTATAGCTGGTTAGAGGAAGGATCGCTGATTGATACCAGGAAACCCAGATTTGAGGTGACCAAAAGATTAGTGTGGCGAGAGCAGGGACCGCTACCGTCAAAGAACTAATAAAAACCATCTTCCATGATTTTTTAAGTACGAAAAATAATAAGAAAAACGCGAAAGTAGGTTTGAGTGCAATCGCCAACCCTAAGGATAATCCTGCAGCAAGGGAGTTTTTTACCGGTTTTGTCTCCAGGCAAACTGCGAGAAGGAGAAGAAAAAGCACAATCGCGTTGAGCTGCCCCATTCCCAAAGTAAATCTTATGGGGAACGAAGCTAAAGAAAGCCCTGTAAATAAAAGGAAATAATGCCAAGGCACTTTTTTTATGACAATTTTTAATGAAAGAAAAACCGAACCAATAATCGAGGCAAACGAAATATAGGTAAAGAGAACAAGCCCTATTTGATGAGAAAGGAAGGCAAAAGGAAGGAAAAAAATCTCGCTGATTGGCGGGGAGGCATTGGGAAAGGGGAGATCCGGGGTTAGATATGGGTCCTCGTTTGCAACCAAAACCTTCGCGGATATCCAATATTGGCTAAAATCGGGGCCAAGTGAGGAATAAATCCAAGGAAGGTTGATCGCAGTAATCCGAATAAAACAGGCAAGAAAGAAGACAGCTGTCGCAATTTTAAACCAGGCTTTTTTCACAAAGGTATTCTAACACACGGCCGACAATTGCGTAGTTTGCGAAATTAAGTAGCGTCTGCTATAATTCCCCTCGTAACATGCAAGTGGTTATGTTAGTTATTAGCCACGGTTGATCTTCATAGGAAGCCTTACCAAGGCGCCCTTTGAAGGCGCCTTTTTTGTTGTTTACTGGCCCCGAGAGTTAAATCGAAGGGTTCCAAAACCAAAATGATTAATACCATTCTAGGTTCAAAAGGAGTCAGTTCACAAACCTTTATAGAAGGTTTTAGAATTCCCGTTACTAAAGTGACTGCGGGGCCTTGTGTTGTGACTCAAATTAAAAAGATGGACAAGGACGGATACTGGGCAATTCAGCTTGGTTTTTCCTCAAGAAGGGCTAAAAATACTTCAAAACCTCTTCAGGGACACTTAAAAGCAACCTCAAAAGAAACTAAATTTCCAAGATATTTAAGAGAAGTCAGAGTAGAAAAAGAGCCTGAATCAGTAACAGGTCAGACCTTAAAAATCGGAGACGAAATAAAAGTCTCCGATATTTTTAGCCCAGGAGACGTTGTGGCTGTATCCGGAGTCTCAAAAGGAAAAGGCTTTGCCGGAGTGGTTAAAAGACATCATTTTCATGGAGGCCCCAGGACCCATGGACAGTCGGACAGGGAGCGCGCTCCCGGATCAATCGGGCAAACCACGACTCCCGGTCGCGTTTATAAAGGTAAAAGAATGGCCGGAAGGATGGGTGGCGAGCAGGTTACGGTTAAAAATTTGCATATAATTTCAATTAATTCCGAAAACGGTGAGATCGAAATTTCAGGACAAGTCCCGGGTAACGCCGGGTCTTTGGTTTCTATAAAGAAAATTAAGTCGGGGAGTCTTAAAGAACTTGAACATGAGACAGTGGCGCAGGTGGTTGAAGGTGAGGCACCCGCCGCTCCTGAAGGAGCTGTAGAAGGCCAGGGAAAACCCGCCGAGATGCCAAAAGCGGAAGTGCCAAAGACCGAACCACCCAAGGTAGAAGAAGCTAAATAATATGACAAAAATACTTACATTTACAGCTAAAGGAACAAAAACAGGTGAGACAGCTTTGCCTAAAGAGTTTAATCAAAAAGTTAACATGGCTCTTTTGGCCCAAGCGGTGCATGTTTTTGAAGAGAGAAGTCATGTGGGCCTAAGGAAAACTCAAACCAGGGCTGAGGTCAATAGGACTACAAAAAAGATTTATAAACAAAAAGGAACAGGTGGGGCACGCCATGGAAGCAGGCGTGCCAACCTTTATGTAGGCGGAGGAGTTGCCTTGGGCCCCAGACCCATTCGAAGAATTTTGACATTATCAGCCAAAATGAAATCCCGTGCCAGAAACCTGGCTTACTCACTAAAAGCTGATGAGAAGAAAGTAGTTTTAGTGTCGGGTTTATCTAAAATTGAAAAAACAAAATCAGTCGTGGAACTTACCAATGCTTTAACTAAAGCAACCGGTGCCAAAAGGTTCACTTTTGTTCTTTCCGAATCCGGGAAAGACGCTTTTAAATATTTCAGAAATCTCAAATTGGCCAACGCAATTTTTTGGAAAAACGCTAACGCCTACGATATTTTCGACGGAGGCTTAATCGTGATTGACTCTGAAGTTTTTGCCAAACCCGCCTCCGCCAAGGCTTCGGTGGGTAAGAAGGCTGTCGAGAAAAAGAATAAAACAAAATGATCGAACCTGTTTTTACGGAAAAAAGTTTGAAAGCGGCCGAATTGGGCAATTACACTTTCCGTGTCGAGCCCAGGATGGACAAAAAAAGAATTGCGGCGGAGATTGCCGAAGTCTTTGGGGTTAAAGTGATCCGGGTCAGAACCATTAAAACCGGTGGTGAAAAAGGCAGAAACGCCAGGGGAAGAAACTTTTCGATTAAGGCAGGAAAGAAAGCAATCGTAACACTTAAAGAGGGAGATAAAATAAACATTTTTGAGGAGGGCAAAAAGTGAAAAAACTAAAGACAATTTTACCAAAACAGTCCGGCAGGGTTCGTGGCAGGGTCACTGTCAGGCATCAGGGCGGACGTGAGAAAAGATACCTGCGTTTGATTGATACCAAAAGGAGTAAAAAAGATATTTGGGGAAAAGTCATTGCGATCGAATACGATCCCAATAGAAATGCAGAACTGGCTTTGATATTATACGAGGACGGCGCTAGACGCTACATTCTTTGCCCCGAAGGTCTTAAAGTCGGGGCTAAAGTTATAGCCTCGGAGGTTGCTCCGGTTGAGCCTGGAAACGCATTGTCGCTTAAAGCTATTCCTGTGGGAACCCCTGTTCATAATATTGAAATAGCCAGAGGTAAAGGTGGACAGATGGTTAAGGGAGCCGGAAGCACGGCTGTAATTTTTGGTAAAGAAGATCTTTGGGTTTTAGTTAAGCTCCCGTCGGGGGAAATCAGAAGGTTCGACCCGGAGTGCATCGCCGAAATTGGTCAGGTCGGGAATATTGATGCCAAAAATGAAGTGATTCACAAAGCCGGCAGAGTGAGACACATGGGAATTCGTCCGAGCGTTCGTGGAGTTGCGATGAACCCGCACGCCCACCCGCACGGAGGCGGAGAAGGCAGAAGCGGGGTTGGAATGAAGTATCAGAAAACCGTTTACGGACGACGTGCCGTAGGCAAGACTCGCAACAAGAAAAAATATTCCAACCGTTTGATAATTCAAAGAAGGGGGGGCAAAGCCGTTTTAGGCTAATTAATTTATGTCGAGAAGTTCAAAAAAGGGACCATATATTGACCCGATTCTGGTCAAAAAAGTTGGAAAAGGAATGGGTCTTAAAGAAAGCCCGATTAAAACGTGGTCGAGAAGGTGCCGGATCTCGCCCGAGTTTGTCGGAAAATATTTTCAGGTTCATAACGGGCACGTTTTTATAGACGTTTTTGTAACGGAGGACATGGTCGGCCACGCTCTGGGTGAATTTTCACCCACCAGGACTTTCAGAGGACATGGAGAAATTGTGAAGAGAATACTTGAAAAGACGTAATCTTTTAATGGAGACATAACATGGAAAAACAATTTAAAGCAACACAAAAATATCTTTTGATGAGTCCGAGAAAAATCAGGCTCGTGGCGGCCGTTATCAAAAAGATGAAACCGGTAGAAGCTGTGGAAAAGCTGCCTTTTGTACAAAAAAGAGCAGGAGCCGAGCTTGCCAAAGTTATAAAAAGCGCCATCGCCGCCGCAAAAAATCAGGGAGTTTCCGAAACGGACTTGGTTTTTAAAGAAATTCAAATAGGAGAAGGCCCGAGACTAAAAAGGGGAAAAGCGGCAAGCCGTGGGATGTGGCACCCGTTCAAGAGAAGAATGGCACATGTAAGAGTAATTTTGGTATCAAATAAACCTGAAGTTAAAAAAATAGTTGCAGAAAAGGAGGATGTAAAAAATGGGACAAAAAGTTAACCCAATCGGTATAAGAATAGGCCATTTTCTCCCTTGGAAATCGCGGTGGTTTGGAGACCAAGGAAGCTTTAAGGATTTCTTGATTGAAGATATAAGAATTAGGAAGGGTCTTACCCAAAAATTGAAACTTGCGGGCATAACCGGTGTTGAAATTGAAAGACTGCCGAAAAGTATGGTGGTAATTATCACGGTCAGTCGGCCCGGAGTTGTTATTGGCCGCGGTGGAACCGGAATCGAGGATGTTAAAAAGTACATCCTGGATATTATCAGTAAAGTCAGGAAAAAAGCCATTAAGGATTTGAAGATTGACATCAGAATTAATGAGGTTAAAAATCCCGAGCTTTCGGCGTATTTGGTTGCGGAAAGAATTGCCGGCGAGATGGAGCGAAGAATTCCCCACCGGCGGGCAACACAAAAAGCAATCGAAAGAGTAATGGCATCGGGAGCCTTGGGCGTAAAAGTTGTAATCGGCGGCCGTATTAACGGGGCGGAAATTTCCAGAGTTGAAAAATTTCATCAAGGTTCAGTTCCGACACAAACCCTGAGAGAGGTAGTTGATTATGCTCAAGTCCCGGCATTACTTAAAAGAGGCTATGTTGGGGTTAAAGTCTGGATACACAAGAAACAAGAATAAAGTATGTTACAACCAAAGAGAAGAAAATATATAAAAGAATTTAGAGGTAGACGCCACGGAGTGGCAACCCGCGGTAGCGTTATCTCTTTTGGAGATTTTGCCATGAAGGCCCAGGAAGTTGCTTGGGTTACATCGGCACAAATTGAGTCGGCAAGGCGTACCATTACACACGGTCTCAGAAAAGGCGGAAGGGTCTGGGTCAGAGTTTTTCCGGATAAACCGATTACGGCCAGGCCCGCAGGAAAAAGAATGGGCGGAGGCAAAGGGGATATATCGACTTATGTTGCGGTAGTCAGGCCCGGCATGATTCTTTTTGAAGTTGCCGGGGCAGATCCTTTAATTGTCCGAGAAGCCTTTAGGAAAGCCTCCGCAAAATTACCGATTGATATAAAAATAATCAGTCGGGAACAAGACTAAAATTATGAAAAGGAAAGATTACACAGATTTAAAAGGAAAAACGGTAGCCGAGCTGACCAAATTGGTTTCTACTAAAAGGATTGACGCTGTCAAAAAGAAGATGCAGATTCTGGGTGGGAAAGAGAAGAATCTGAAAGTGCACAGGAATATAAGAAGCGAAATTGTTAAAATACTGACCTTGATCAGAGAAAAGGAGATATTGGAGAAATTAGAGGCTAAACCCGCCTCCACTAAAGCAGACAGCGTTGCTAGCGCCACGGCGAGGCAAGGGGAGGAAAAGGCTAAATAGATATATGAAGATATTTACAGGAAAAGTTGTTGCAACTAAAACTGCCAAAACGGCTACTGTTGCAGTCGAGCGGATGACCATTCATCCACTCTACAAAAAAAGGTTTAAAAGAACCAGAAATTATCAGGTTCATGACGAGATCGGAACCAAAGTCGGAGACAACGTAAAGTTCAGTGACTCAAGGCCTTACTCGAAAACCAAAAAATGGAAAATTACAGAAGTAGTTAAAGAGAAAGGAAAAGCAAAATAATATGTTGCAACTTAGAACAATGATGGTGCCGGCAGATAATTGTGGAGCCAGGAGGATTATGATAATCGGCGTTCCGGGAAGAGTTGGTAGATTCGCCACGTTAGGTGATGTTGTCTTGGGGGTTGTAAAAGGGGCCGACCCGGCCGGAATTGTTGCAGACCATGAAAAAGTGAAAGTTTTGATAGTCAGGACCCGCAAAGAAGTCGGCAGAAAAGACGGAAGTTACATCAGATTTGATGACAATGCGGGTGTGGTCATCGATAAACAGGGGTTGCCGCGCGGCACCAGGATTCTAGGGCCAATTGCGAGAGAGGTTAAAGAAGCCGGATACAATAAGATTGCGTCGCTGGCGCGGGAGGTAGTCTAATATGATTAAATTTAAAATTGGAGACACAGTTAAAATAATGACAGGGAAGGATAAAGGCAGAGAAGGCAAAATTGAAAAAATTATACCTGTCGAGGAAAAAGTCATAATTCCCGAGGTGAATCTGTATAAAAAGCACGTTAAGGGTTTTGGAGACGTAAAAGGCGGAATTTATCCGATTCCGAGGCCAATCGGCTTTGGCAAAATCGCCCTCGTTTGTCCGAAGTGCAAAAAAATAACCAGAGTCGGATTCAAATTTGCCGGAGAAGAAAAGGTTAGGATATGTAAAAAATGCAAAAAGGAGATTGATTCCAAATGATTACCAGATTACAGGAAAAATTCGAAAAAGAAGTGAAAGGGACTCTCGCAAAAGAGTTTGGTATTAAGAATAGTTTAGCTGTTCCGAGGGTAACCAAAGTTGTTGTAAATATGGGAATCGGAGCTGTTGCCAAAAATCAACAGCAAATGGATAACCTTAAGCGCGATATTGCAGCAATTACCGGGCAGGCTCCGGCAATCCGGAATGCCAAGGTTTCAATTGCCAGCTTTAATCTTAGGGCAGGAATGCCGGTGGGCCTGAGCGTAACTTTAAGAGGAGGACGCATGTACTCTTTTTTGGATAGACTTTTTTCGATAGCTTTGCCCAGACTTAGGGATTTCCGCGGGGTATCCTTAAAATCTTTTGATAAGATGGGTAACTATACTTTGGGATTTGAGGAACATACAGTTTTTCCGGAGGTAGATCCGGCAAAAGCCGCAGCCGCTCACGGGCTGGAAATTACGATTGTTACATCGGCCCGCGATATAGAAAGATCAAAAAGACTCCTGGAACTAATGGGTTGCCCTTTTGTTAAAGAGGAGGTACAAAAATGAGCACAACTGCAAAGGAAGTAAGAGAAACTAAAAAATTAAAGTTCAAAGTGCGGTATCACAACAGATGTAAAATCTGCGGCAGGTCGCGTGGGTATTTACGAAGATTTGGCATTTGCAGGCTCTGTTTCAGGGAATATGCTCTCAAGGGGGAAATCCCCGGGGTTAGAAAGGCATCATGGTGACCAACTATTCAGTCGGAGATTTTTTAATAAGGGTTAAAAATACGGCAATGGCTAAAAATAAGACTCTCGAATATAAAGCCGAAAAGCAGGTTGTTGCTGTTGCCGAAGCGCTCAAGAAGCTTGGATTTTTGGATACTGTTAAAAAGGAAAAGGAAGTTCTTGCTGTCTCCTTGGCTTATAAAAATAAAAGACCGGTGATTATGAATCTGAAACTTATTTCGAAACCGGGACTCCGAATTTATATGGGTACCGACGAAATTGATAAGAAGAAGGGTCCGTCGACTTATCTCTTAACATCACCGAAAGGAGTAATTTCATCCAAAGAGGCAGTAAAAAACAGAGTCGGCGGCGAGATTATTGCCGAAATTTGGTCCTAATATGAGTAAAATAGGAAGACAACCAGTATTAATACCAGAAGGTGTAACAGTCGAGGTCAATGGCCATAACGTAAAAATTACAGGGCCAAAGGGGGTTTTGGAAAAACATTTTCCTCCGGAGATTAACATCGAAGTTAAAGGCGGGAAAGTTTTGGTAACCACAAAAGGATCCGGAAAATATATTACATCTTTGCACGGCACAACCCGAGCGCTTATCAATAACGATGTTAAAGGGGTCACGGAGGGTTGGAGTAAAAAACTCGAACTTGTCGGAACGGGATTTAAGGCCGAAGTATTGGGCAAAACTTTGTCCTTAACTGTAGGTTATAATCATCCGGTTAAGGTCGAGGCGCCGGAAGGAATTTCTTATAAAGTCGAAAAGACAATCATTACGGTTGAAGGAACCAATAGGGAAGTTGTCGGACAGGTTGCCGCCAATGTCCGCGGAGTCAGGCCTCCGGAACCTTATAAAGGCAAAGGAATAAAATATGTCGATGAAATTATAAGAAGAAAAGCAGGAAAAGCAGCTGCCGCGAAAGCCGGTCCCGCAGCCGCTGCTGCCTAAGTGGTGAGCGCAGTCGAACCATAAATTTATGAGAAATAAAGAAATCAAAGCCAAAAGATATTTGCAGAGAAAAAGGAGAGTCAGAGCCAAAGTAATTGGAACCACGAGGCGTCCAAGGCTTTCTGTTTTCCGTTCCAACACTCATATTTATGGGCAGATTATTGATGATGAAAAAGGCGTGACCTTATTAACTTATTCGGATATTAAAATCAAAAAAGAGAAGGTGACCAAGACTCAAATAGCGGGAACGGTTGGTGAAGAAATCGCCAAAAAAGCGTTGGCCAAGAAAATTAAAACCGTAGTTTTTGACAGAAACGGATTTATGTATCACGGCCGGGTCAAAGCCCTCGCCGAAGGCGCCAGAAAAGGAGGTTTGGTTTTTTAAGCCAATTATAAAATATGGGATTCAGCAGAAACAGAAACACAAATTTTGAAGGGCCACCTAAAGAGTTTGAGGAAACCGTGGTCCAAATAAATAGAATTTCCAAAAAGACCAAAGGGGGAAACCAAATAAGGTTTTCGGCTCTGGTCGTTGTGGGAGACAGGAAAGGGAAAGTCGGAGTCGGTCTTGCTAAGGCAACGGATGTACGGAATGCCATCAGAAAATCTGTCGAGGCAGCCAAAAGAAAAATGATTGTGGTCCCTCTTGCCGGTACGACCATCCCCTATTCTGTCAACGAAAAATTCTCGGCGGCAAAGATTTTACTTAAACCCGCCCCTCCCGGAAGCGGAATTATTGCAGGAGGCCCGATGAGAGTTGTACTCGAAGCCGCAGGAATTCGCGATGCAGTAGGCAAAATTTTGGGAACAAAGAATAAAATTTCCAACGTTTATGCTACTTTGAAAGCACTTGAAACGATTTCGGGAATCGTCGAGGCAAGGAGAAAATAAGCGAAGCTTATTTCGGACAAAAAATGATCAAATTACCTAAAGTTGTAGCCAAATCAAAAAAGAGGTTGGGAAGAGGAATGGGAAGCGGAAAAGGATCCCATACTTCCGGTCGTGGGCAAAAAGGGCAAAAAAGCAGAGGTAGTGTGCATATTCTTTTTGAGGGGATGAAGATGAAGAAGTCGCTTCTCAAGCGCTTGCCCAAAATGCGCGGAAAAGGAAAGTTCCACGTTAACACCAAACCGATTGCAATTAAATACGCGCGGCTCGAAGCCTTGCCGGTAGGAAGCGTAATTACAACGGAGTTTTTGGTTAAACATGGGATTCTCAAGGCGAGACTCGCCAAACTTCATGGAGTCAAAATCGTCGGAATTGGCGACAATAAAAAGAAGTTTAAGTTTGAAGTTTCGATATCCAAAAGGTCAGTGATTAAAACTCCCGAGAAAGAAGTTAAAGCTTCAAAATAATTTTTCAGAAACTTCCCATTAGATCTTCTTGCCCACAACCGCCGTGCAATATTTACATCTCTTGGCTTTTATAGGAATTAGGCTTAAACATTCAGGACAGGTTTTCTCTGTCGGATCCTCACTTTTGCCGGCTTCCAATTTCTTCATGATTTTGTTCATCGGTATCACCACCGCAAAATATATAACAGCTGCGATCGTCAGGAAGGAAATTAGAGAGTTAATAAATTCACCGATCATAAATTTGCTGCCATTGATGGTGAAATAAAACGCAGAGAAATCGGGTGTGCCGCCAAATATTCCGATTAATGGTGTTATTAAATCCTTCACCATCGCGGTCACAACAGTTCCAAAAGCGACACCGATAACTACGCCGACTGCCATATCGACAACATTACCCTTCAAGATGAAATTTTTGAATCCCTTTAGCACTATTTTCACCCCCTTTCTGTTTAGATAGTACCATAAATTTAAATACAAGCTAACTCTACTTTTGGCTTCAGGTTTGAGATATAATTCATAAGTTATGCTTAAATCTGTCGGTCAATTTTTTTCAAAAGTAGTCAAAACCCGTTCGATCAGGAAGAAAATCTTGATCACGGCAGCTATTTTGATTGTTTTCAGACTTGCAGGGCACATTCCGGCCTCCGGAATCGACAGAACAACTTTGGCGGCACTTTTTGCCGGAAGCCCACTGCTTTCACTTTTGGATGTCTTTTCCGGCGGAACTTTAGCCAACTTTTCTATTCTGGCCTTGGGCTTAAACCCCTACATCAATGCCTCGATTATTTTCCAGCTTTTGGGTTACGTGGTTCCCTCTATTGAAGAACTTCAAAAAGAGGGCGAATTTGGACAGGAGAAAATAAATCAATACACACGTCTTCTGACGGTTCCCTTGGCCGCTTTGCAGGCTTTTGGAATGTACGCACTTCTGAGAGGCCAAAAAGTTATAACAACCCTCGGGCCTTTGCAGCTTTTCGCTCTTGTAGTTACCATGACGGCGGGAACAATTTTTGCCGTCTGGCTGGGAGAGCTTATTAGTGAATACGGGTTTAAGGACGGAGTTTCTCTCCTGATTTTTACAGGAATTGTGGCCAGACTTCCTGTTACTTTGGGCCAATCTGCCAGCATTTTTCAGTCGCAGGACATTCTCAAGATCGGTCTTTTCCTCATCATTTCGGTTCTTATTGTCGGAGTTGTTATTTTTATGAGCGAGGCAGCCAGGCAAATTCCAATCCACTATGCCAAAAGACGGACCGAGTCCGGCTTGGGGGCTTCTTCCTATCTTCCGCTTAGGTTAAATCAGGCGGGAGTCATCCCAATCATTTTTGCCGTATCTCTGGTCCTTTTACCATCGATGCTTGGGCAGTTTTTAGCCAATGTTCCTAATGCAGGAGTGGCGAGTTTTGCCAAAACGGTTAGTACAGCTTTTAATCCTCAATCGCTTCTTTATAATGTGGTTTATTTCTTCCTGGTCTTTGGTTTTACTTACTTCTATACTGCTGTTGTCTTTAATCCCGAGAAGGTTTCTGAAGATTTACAAAAAGGCGGGGGTTTTATTCCCGGAATTCGCCCCGGTAAAGAGACAGAAAAATATCTCGGTCGTGTTCTTTCCCGGCTGACGGTTGTAGGTGGAGTTTTTCTGGGGCTTATTGCAATTCTGCCTTCTTTTTTCAGAAACGCGATTGGAGCCACCAACCTTGCAATCGGGGGCACGAGCGTTTTAATCCTTGTCTCGGTTGCACTCCAGCTTATTCGTGAGATGGAGGGTGAACTCGTGATGGAAAGATACGAAGGATTTACAAAATGAACATTCTTTTAATCGGTCCCCAGGGTTCAGGTAAAGGAACTCAAGCAAGACTTCTTTGCGACAGATTCCATTTTTCGTATTTCGAAGCAGGCGCATTTTTGAGAAAGATGGCTGAGAAAAATGAAGACCTAAGGGAATATCTGGCCGGCGGGAATCTTGTTCCTGGTGAGGAAATGTCATCCTACGTTACGACATATTTAGATGATAATGGGTTATACGATAATATTTTATTTGACGGATTTCCGAGAACTCTCGATCAATTTGAGGCATTTAAAAAGTGGGCGGAAGAAAAAAAAGTAAAACTGGATTTGGTAATTCTTTTAACCATAAGCGAGGCGGAAACTATCCGCCGTCTTTCGGCGAGGCGTCAGGATCCATCAACCGGCAAAATCTACAATCTCATTACCGATAAACCGCCGGCGGAAGTAGACCCCGCAGCCTTAATCCAAAGGGAGGACGATAAATCCGAAGCAATTGCCAAAAGACTCTCACTTTACAGGGAGCAAACCGAACCTATGATTGCTGCACTAAAGAAAGTTACCGATGTCATCGAAGTCAACGGGAAACGCCCGGTAGACACAATTCTTCAGGATTTGATCCGCGAAATAGAAGAAAGGATGAAATAAATGATCTCTATTAAAAGTGAGTCCGATATACAGATCATGGCTGAGGGGGGTAAAAAACTTGCTCGGGTAAAAAATGCCCTCGCTTCGGCGACCAAGGTGGGTGTAAGAGCTTCGGATATTGAAGACCTGGCAGTGAAGTTAATCAAGGACGAAGGGGCCGAAGCTTCATTTAAGAAAGTTCCCGGTTACTATTGGGCAACCTGTGTAAATGTGAATGAAGGTTTGGTTCACGGGATACCCACCTCAAGTGTAATTTTCAAAAAAGGTGATCTTGTTAGTATTGATGTCGGAGTTTATTACAAAGGTTTCCATACGGATACCTCAATCTCGGTTGGAATTGACTTGAGTCTCGAGAACCAGAGGTTTTTTAATGTCGGCCGCGAAGCCCTAAATAAAGCCCTGAAAACAGTCAAAGAGGGCAACTATATTTACGATATTTCTCGGGCTATCGAGGGTTCGATTGAGGGAGCAGGCTATACAACCGTTAAGGCTTTGGTGGGGCATGGGGTAGGTCGCGAGCTTCACGAGGACCCCCAAATCCCGTGTTTCGTGCCCGGAAACCGTGAGGAAAGTCCAAAAATTGAACGCGGCATGGTTTTGGCGGTTGAGGTCATGTATGCAGAAGGCAGCGATAGGGTTGAACTTTTGGAAGACGGGTGGACAATAGCCATGCGGGATGGTAAAATATCAGGACTTTTTGAGGACACTGTCGCGGTAACAAGTAAAGGACCCAAGGTGTTAACCAGATGAAAACCAAAAACGTAGTTATAGTCGAGGGAAACGTGTCTGCCGCCCTTCCCAATACAATGTTCAGGGTGGCTCTCACGGACGGAAGGATTATTTTGGCGACATTAACCGGGAAAATGCGCAGAAATTACGTCAGGATTTTTCCGGGAGATAAAGTTAAAGTCGAAATGACGCCTTACGACGAGGCCAGAGGCAGGATAGTATTTAAATTTTAATCATGAAAGTACAAAGTTCAATCAGTTTAAGATGCAAGGACTGTAAGATTGTTAAGCGCAGGGGTGTTTTATACGTTATTTGTAAAAACCCACGCCACAAACAGAGACAGGGCTAAATATGGCAAGAATAGCTGGAATCGACCTACAGGATAGTTGGAAAGTAGACTTCGCCTTAACCAAAATAAAAGGTTTGGGTTGGTCGTTGTCCAATAGAATTATGAAAGATGCAGGAATTGATGCCAAAAAGAGAATTTCCGATTTGACGAGCGATGAAGTGAGTAAAATTTCAGCTGAACTTGAAAAATACCAAATTGAAGGAGATTTGATGAGAGCCGTAAGGGGAAATATCCAAAGACTTCAAGTGATTGGATCATATAGGGGCTCGCGGCACACAAAAGGTCTTCCGGTCAGGGGGCAAAGGACAAGAACAAATGCCCGTACCAAGCGCGGAAAGAGAAAAACCGTAGGAGCGTTTAAGAAAGAAATGCTTTCCAAGTTGACCACAGGGAAGGAAGAGGAAGCAAAGAAGTAATATGGCAGCCAAAACTAAAAATATAAAAAAGGAAGTAGGACTTGGCAAGATTTACATTTCGGCGTCATTTAATAATACTCTTGTAACCCTTACAAATGCTCAGGGTGAAACTTTGGCTTGGGGTTCGTCGGGTGCGTCAGGTTTTAAAGGTACAAGACGTGCCACTCCTTATGCTGCCACGACAGCGGTCGAGTCGGTACTTAATAAGGCCAAAAATGATTTTGGTGTAAACGAAGTTGAGATTTACGTTAAAGGGCCGGGTGCCGGACGGGATGCCGCACTTCGCGCGGTTAGAGCCGCCGGAGTTAAAATTGCTCTTATTGCAGATATTACACCGGTGCCGCACAACGGACCGAGGCCGAGTAAGAAAAGGAGAGTCTAAAAATGGCAAAATACGTAGGACCGAAAGACAAATTATCAAGACGCGAAAACTTCGACATTTTTAGTGCCGGGGCGAAGCTGACGCGGCTTAATGTTCCGCCCGGAGTCCACGGGCCGAAAGGAACCAGGGGTTCGTCCCAATATGGGAGGCAGCTTAGAGAAAAACAAAAAGTCAAAAGGATTTATGGTGTTTTGGAGAAGCAATTCAGAAAGTATGTTGAGGATGCATTTAGAGCTAAAGGAAACACCGGGGAGGCAATACTGATGAGTCTCGAAAAACGCCTGGATAATGTTATCTACCGGCTTGGCTTTGCTCCGAGTAGGCCCAGCGCCCGTCAGATGGTTTCCCACGGGCACGTTTTGGTTAACGGCAAAAAGGTTAATATCCCATCCTATAAA